>WNFI01062805.1_pt1 | contig 275686 bp, 240 predicted proteins | sample 5400471 | NCBI WGS metagenome assembly WNFI01 (sample SAMN13153348, study PRJNA577476) | soil metagenome | isolation source: 100 cm saprolite on Douglas fir-dominated hillslope | place: USA:California | collected 2013-09-17
GCTGATGCCGGTGCGTTATGCCATCGTCCGCATCGGCGGCAGTCATGCCCAGCGCGACCTGTTCCAGAAGATGCTGGTTTCAGCCTGCCTCGCCGACGGCCAGGCACAGGCTGCCCGCGACCTCTTGGCGGAGCGCCTGCGCCAGCGCCCGAACAACGCGTGGGCCAAGGCGGCGTGGGCCGGATTGGCTGCCTAAGATCTGTTGCCGATCCGCTCGACAAGCACCGGTATGGTCCGGAATTGTCTCAATCACGGACCGTCAGGCATGCCGGACATTACATGGGGCTATTCGCCCAGCACCTTGCGGACGAGGTCGGCGGTATTCTTCGCACCGAGCTTGTTCATGACGTTGGCACGGTGAAATTCGACCGTGCGCGGGCTGATGCCGAGCATCCGCGCAGCCTCTTTGCTGGTCGCGCCCCTGACGATTTGACCGAGCGCGACGCGTTCCCGCGGGGTCAACGATTCGTGGCCAGGGAACGGTTTTGACAGGACGTCGAGTGCGCCTTTCAGCTTTTTGATTTCCTGCTGCGCCTGCCTGAGCTCAGGGGTTGCCAGAAACTCCCAGTCGCCGTTTCGCCGCGCCACGGTGCATTGATGAGCGCGCGCCACATCGAGAATATCCACGGCCCGGCTAGCAAGCAGCGAATAGGTGCAGAGAACGATCATCCTTTGGCCGGCCAGTGATCGATCGAGGTCCTGCTCGTACTCGCAAAACTCCTTCCAATGATTCGTTTCGATCCAGAACGCATTGCCGCTGACTCTCATACCGTCATAGCCCTTGGCCAATGCGCCGCGGAGCTTTTCATTCCAGCCGCTGGCGATTCTTTTGAGATCGAATCGATCACCTTCGAGATACCACTTGGTGGCGTCGAGCAGCTCGATCCGTCCAGCCGCCTGATGCCGGTCGAAATGGGGAATGGCGCGGCGCAACGCAGCCTTCGCATCCCTCTCCGTGATCGGATCGGAGATCGGCCACACGCAGAATTCGTTGCTCTGCAATCCGGCCTTGAAATAGGCCACGGCGGTGTCGAGCAGATCCTCCTTGCTCGCATAGAACACACAAATATGTGCCCCCCAGGGCATGTCCCCGAACGTGCGGATGCCGGTTTTTCTTAGACCGGCATCGAGGGGCTGGTCGTTCGCAACGACAGGTTTCGACCGTCGGCGCGCCGAGGATTTGCTGCGGCCGATGGAGATTGCGCGGAAGCGGGCCATGCGTTCCTCTGGCGATCATTGTGCGCCTTTCCGGAGCCGACGGCTATTCCGGTACGGGCGGATCGAATTTGGCGCACGAGAGATCCGCTTCGGGCGCCGAATGAGCGGGCCATCCCAGTAAGACTATCAGCACCGCTCGCTCCCCGTATTCCTACCAGTACCATTCCCCGTCGCGATGACTTATCCGTGCGTCGGCCCAGCGACCGTCGCGGCCCGAAAGGTCAGTGCCGCTATGTCAACGAGCGATATCGAAGCGCTTCTGGCGCGTCTTGAAAAACTGCGCGAGATCGTGCGCATGATCACGGATGAGAAGGCGCTGGCGGCGCTCGAGTCCCTCATCGAGGAAGCCGAAGCGCAGATCGCCGAGCTCGATAAACCGGAAGAGACTTGACGCTGAAGAGCTAGGTGAGGCGCCGCGCGAGGGTGATGCCGCTCGCGATGGCGACGGCCAGACACAGGCCGCGCGCGACCTGTTGGCGGAGCGCCTGCGCCCGAACAATGGATGGGCCAAGGCGGCGTGGGCCGGATTGGCGGCGTCGGGCATGTCGCTGCCCCACCGCCGTGCTAACATGGCCACCGCCGTCGGACGGCCAAACAGCTACGCGGGAGGACGCCATGAACATCGCCCACCAGGATGTATTGCGCTCCGGACAAGCGGCTCAGCGGGTCTCGCCGGCCAAGCTCGCCCATGTCGTGCTGCGGGTGCGCGACCTCGCGGCGATGCGCGACTGGTACAAGACCGTGCTGCAGGCCGAGGTGACGGTGGAATCTGACGTGATCTGCTTCGTCACCTATGACGACGAGCATCACCGCATCGCGCTCGTCGCCGTTCCCGGGCTTGCGGAGCGCGGCGACGGCATGCGCGTCGGCATGGATCATATCGCCTTCACCTATGCGAGCCTCGGCGACCTGCTCCACACCTACGAGCGCCTGCGCGACGCCGGCATCACGCCGTTCTGGCCGATCAATCACGGCGTCACGGTGTCGCTCTATTATCGCGATCCCGAGGGCAACCGCATCGAGCTGCAGGTGGACGCGGTCGCGACCATGGACGAGGGCAAGGCCTATATGCGCTCCGACGCCTTCAGGACCAACCCGATCGGCGTCCTCTTCGATCCCGAGGACCTGGTGCGGCGGTTCAAGGCCGGCGAAGCGACCGAGTCCCTGCTCCGCCGACCACCGCTGCCGCCCGGCAAGACGCCCATGGACATGCTGCGGCTGTAAGCCCGGGCAGCGCCGCTCCGGACGGCCTCCAGGGGTAAAAGTCGCCGGGTTTGAGGCGCGAAGCGGTGATCATTGGCTCGATCGACCATACGCCAGTTGCGGCCCGGCGATGCCGGCGCCTACCGGGACATGCGGCTCGAGGCGCTCGCCAAGGCGCCGGAGGCGTTTGCCAGCACGTTCGAGAGCGAAAGCGTGCACCCGCTCGAGTGGTTCGCCGAGCGCCTCGCGGCAAACGCCATCTTCGGGGCCTTTCAGGATACCGCGTTGGTCGGCATCGCCGCCTTCTTCGTTCACGTTGCGCCGAAGGTGGCGCACAAAGGCACGCTGTGGGGCATGTACGTCCAGCCGCAGGCCCGGCGGACGGGCATTGGCCGCGACCTGGCCGAGACGATCATCAGCCATGCGCGGCAACACGTCGAACAGATCCAGCTGACGGTCGTCGGCGGCAACGAGGCCGCACGGTCCCTGTACAGCAATCTGGGGGTCGTCGAGTACGGACGCGAAGTGCGGGCGCTGAAGCAGGACGGCCGCTATCATGACGAGCTGCTGATGGCGCTGGCCCTCGTCCCGCAGCGCTAAGCGCCCCTCACCCCTTCAAGCCCGCTTGGCCGCCTTCTCCGCCGCCTTGGCGCGCCGCGCCTGCGCGTTACGGCGCTTGCGGCGCGCGGCCAGGGCCTTGGCGATGGCGAAGGTGCCCTGGGCGTAGAGGAGCGGCTTGCCGTTGGTGCGCAGATGCACGTCGACGACGCGGCCGATGAAGATCGTGTGCGTCGAGGCGGCGACCTTTTCGGTGACGACGCAGTCGAAGCTGGCGAGCGCGTCTTCCAGCACCGGGGCGCCGGTCTTGAGCGTCTTCCAGCGTCCGGCGCGGAACCGCTCGGCGCCCAGCACCCCGCTCTGCCCGGCAAAGCGCGCCGCCAGGCCGTGATGCTTGTGCGCCAGCAGATTGACGCACAGGTTCTCGCCCTCGGCGATCAGCTCGTGCGCCGCGGCGGAGCGGTTCACGCAGACCAGAAGCTGCGGCGGATCGGTGGACAGGGAGCACACGGCCGTGGCGGTGAGCCCGCCGCGCACACCGTTATGGCGCGTGGTGACGATGGTGACGCCGGCGGCGAGCCGCCGCATCGCCTGCTTGAAGGCGTCCGCCGAAATACATTCGACGGACTGCCCCGCGGACGTCGCGCGCTCCGCCATGTCACGCCGCGCGGGCGGACGTCGCGAACCGCGGCATCACCTTTTCGGCGAACAGCCGCATCGAGCGCTGGGCGGCATCGAGCGGGATCGTGTTGAAGTTCACCTGCAACGAGGCGATCTCGAAGCCGCCGACCAGGTCGTCGTACATCGCGATCTTCTCCGCGATCTCCTCCGGCGAGCCGACCCAGGCGGCCCCCTTCTCCACCTGGCTCTCGAACGTTTCGGCCGCGAGGCCGGCGATGATCTTGTCGTAGCCCGGATAGTCCTTGGAGCTGAGACCCTCCGTCCACGCCGAGGCGGCGCCGACCAGGGACTTGAGGTACCGGTTGAGCGGCTCGCGCGCGACGTCAACCGCTTCGGCCCGCGTCGGCGCGCAGAACATGTGGAAGGCGAGCATGACCCGCCCGCGCCCCGGATGGCCGGCCGAGCGCCAGGCGTCACGATACGTGTTCACGAGCTCCTTCATCCGGGCACTGGCCATCGGGATCGCCATCACCGCATGGCCGGCCTTTCCGGCCTCGATGAAAGATTGCGGCGTGCTGATCGCCGCGACCCAGAACGGCGGGCGCGGCTTCTGGGTCGGCCGCGGCAGCGAGGTGACGTCCTTGAAGCGGTGGAAGCGGCCGGCATGGCTCACGTTCTCGCCTTCGAGCAGCAGCCGGACTTGCTCCATGCCTTCGGTGAAGCGGTCCCGGCTTTCGTCGGGCGAGATCCCGAAGCGGACGAATTCATGCGGGAGGAAGGCGCGCGCGAAGCCGACCTCGAGGCGGCCGCCGGAAATGCCGTCGAGCATCCCGACCTCGCCGGCGATCTTCAGCGGATTGTTGAACACCGGAAGCACCGCCCCGGTGATCAGCCGGGCGCGCTTGCAGCGCATCGCCGCCGCGGTCAGGAACAGCAGCGGGTTGGGGCTGTAGCCGCCGTAGTCCTCGAAATAGTGCTCGACGGTGCGGACATGCGTGTAGTTGAGGTCGTCCACCAGCTCGACGAGCTTCAGGCAGTCGTCGAAATACGAAGCGGCCGACTTCACCTTCGGGCCGATATCCGGAAAGAACTGGATGCCGAATTCCATGGGCGCGTCCTCGGTACTTTTTCGTGAGCATAAACTCTACCCCAAACCGGCAGGCCGGTCAGCAACTTTATCCGTGTACGGACGAATATCGCTTTCCTTCCAAATCTGCATCCGCCACGATCAGCCCCTCCCTTGCCGCTGGTGTCGCGCGGCTATATGGTCCGACGCACCGCGAAACAAAAATCGTTTCCCATGAACAGCCGACGCAAACGCGGACCAGCCGACAAATCGAACGGCACCGCCGTGGATTACGCGCTTGGCGATGCGCCGGGACACCTGCTGCGCCGCTGCCAGCAGCGCGCGGTCGAGATCTTCATGGCCGAGACCGGCGGGGCGCGGGTGACGCCGCGGCAGTTCGCGATTCTGCTGACGCTCGCGCACCGGCCAGGACTGACGCAGACCGAGCTCGTGGTCGAGACCGGGATCGACCGCTCGACGGTCGGCGACATGATCGACCGGCTGGTGCGGCGCGGGCTGGTCCGGCGGCGGCGGAGCGGACGCGACCAGCGGGCCAACACGCTGGTCATCCTGCCGGCCGGGCTCACCCTGCTGCGCGACACGATGCCGGCCGTCGAGCGGGCCCAGGAGCGCATCCTGATGCCCCTGCCCGGCAACCTGCGCCAGGACTTCATGACGGCGCTGCGGCTGATGGCGGCCGACACCAAGGCGGCCGGACCCGGCGGCCTGCGCGGCGCCCCGTCTCGTCCAGGGAGCGCCCCCCCCTGGCCCCCCACGCGCAGGCGGGGCTGAATGGCACCGGCGTCGCGGCGTGCCAGGCGGCTCATGGCAGCACTCGCCGGCGGGCTGGCGGCAGCACTGCTGGCGAGCGGGCCGGGCGGGGCGCAGAGCTCAGCGGACATGGAGATCGCGCAGGAGTTCCTGGCGCTCGAGCTCGCCGGCTGGCGCCTGCCGGACCCGGTCGAGCAGTGCCTCACCGGGCTGTCGCTCCGGCGGCTGGAGCCGATGGCCTATGGCAGCGAGGACCTGATCGACCAACCGGATCTCGTCGACCCGCCGGGGCCGTTCTTTCGCATCCTGCGAATCGACCCCGACCCGGGAAACCCGCGCCGCCGGACCGTGCAGTTCGAGTGGCTCCTGCCGGGCCCGGGCGGCACGACGCGGCCGCTTCGCGACTCGTTCACCTTCGCGCTCAGCGGCAATCCGGCGGCGGGGATCGGCCGCCCGGTCATGCAGCACGAGCCGGACCACATGGTGATCCGCCGCGAGTGCTATGGCGGCTAAGCGGTCCGGTATCGGCCGCTGGCTGTGCGCGATCGCCGTGCTGCTCGGCGTCGCCGCGGGGCGTGCGGCACCGGCCGCGTCCGCCCCGGTGGATGTCGAGCTGGTGCTGGCGGTCGACTGCTCGGGCAGCATCGACAATCAGGAGTTCGCGCTGCAGATCCGCGGCTACGCCTCCGCCCTGACCCATCCGTCGGTGATCCGCGCCATCCAGTCGGGCGGCATCGGGGCGATCGCGGTCACCTATGTGCAGTGGTCGGGGCCGTTCATCCAGAACCAGGCCGTCGGCTGGACCCTGATCAACGACGCGAAATCCGCCGAGGAGTTCACCGCCGCGATGCTGGCGGCGCGGCGGCGGATCTTCGGCGGGGGAACGTCGCTGAGCGGCATCATCGACTACGTGCGGCCGCTGTTCGGGACCGGCGGCTTCGAAGGGGCGCGGCGCACGATCGACATCTCGGGCGACGGCATCAACAACAGCGGCCGGGCGCCGACGGACGCGCGCGACGAGGCGGTGCGCGGCGGCCTCACCATCAACGGCCTGCCGATCCTCACCGACTTCGCCTCGCTCGACAGCTATTTCAAGGAGAACGTCATCGGCGGGCCGGGGGCGTTCGTCATTCCGGTGGAGAGTTTCGAGAGCTTCGCCGCCGCGATCCTCAACAAGCTGATCCGCGAAATCGCCGAGGCGCCGACGGAGAGATGATCACCACGCTATACGGAGTAGAACAGGTGAGAAATCCGCCCGACGCGCGGTCCGAAATATTTTTCGCCTTTCAAGGGGATGTGTTCGGGTATGTGGCTCGTCTGCCGAATTATGATTTGCCCGACGCTGCCGATATCCAAAGGAAAGAAGCCGGATCGGATATAATAGCTGTGGGGATCGTGCGGCACGATCGAAGCGACCTCGCCGGTGCCCGGGTTCTCGAATAGAATTTCGCCGGCATCAGGCGCGTAGGTCAGCATCACGCCGGTCAGTTGGAGAGCGGTTGGCAATACGACGCTCAGAAAATCCCGCTCTTTGATTTCATAAAATCTCCACGGAAGACCGTTTCTGCTGAGTTCGAATGTCGGCGGCGACGGACACAGTTCGACGAGAGGCAAGGCGCGCAGCCGTCTCTTCAGTCCTGAAAAATGTTGGATGTAGTGTGAGTCGACAGGTTTCGAATTCAGAAACCCGACGACTCGTTCAGCGTAGAACTTTGCGCCTGCGGGAGTGGTGTGAACCGGGTCGAAAAGGAGCTTATCCCTCTCCTTCTTCTCATAGCTGCGGATCTCGTCGACCAGGTTGAGAAGCGGAATGCGGTATTTCGTCGCGTATTCCGTGATGATCCCGATCAAGAAGTCGCCCTCATGTTGCACCGAATCATCGTAGAGATAGACGAATCCCACCGGCAGCCGAGCTTCGGCGAGCGCTACGAGGATTTGGTCCAAATAAAACCGGATCTCGTCGCTTCGGAGCGTTCTGATGTGGGAGGTGAATATTTCAAGCAGAACGCCGGCAGACGAGCCGTCACGAATGATCTCATCGATGCAATAGGCAATCGTATCTATCGTGTGGCCGCCCCAGCCGCTTTTGCGGAGCGAAAAATCGCTTCTCGACGCAACAAGGATTTCGTTGGCGCAATCGACATACCCGTTCTTTTGCTCGGTGACGCTATAGCCGACACAAAGAATGGTCTTGTGGCCCAGCCATTTCCGAAGCCTCGAAATGCATGCGCGCTTCCAGGCAGCGAGATGTCCCGCGGAGAGTCTCAGCTGAGCGATATACCCGCGGCGGAGCAGGCTGAACGAATACGAGAGATAGGTCATTTACGAACTGTAATCGGACAGCTCACCACCTAATCGGGCCGCTGCAACGCCACCACGACCCGGCGGTTGCGCTTCCCCTTGTTTTCGATCTTCTCGACCGTCACCGGGCCGATCTCGCCGGTGGCCCGCACATGCGTGCCGCCGCAGGGCTGCAGGTCGACCGGCCCTGTGGCGCCGGCTCCCGGGCCGATCTCGAGGAGCTGCACCTGTCCCTGGCCGGTCGGCGGCTTGACCGACATGGTCCGCACGAGCTCAGGCTGGGCGGCCAGATCGGCGTCGCTGATCCAGCGCCGCACGGCCGGGTGATTCGCCGCGATCATCTCGTTGAGCCCGCGCTCGATCTCCGCCTTGTCGAGGCTGAGCTCGCCGACATCGAAGTCGAGGCGGGCGCCGGCAGCGCCTGGCCCGAAGCGGGAACATGCAGCACCTGATTTGGCGCCGGTCCCTTGCGCGTGTCGGCGATCGCAATCGCGGTGCCGTCGGCGCGGCGCAGTGTTCCCGAGTCGCCGGGCTGTCCGCCGCCGGCTGGATAAAACACCGTGCGATCGAGCTCGATGCCCTCGGGGCCGCACGCGGTCACCACCGCGTCGGTGCTCTGAAGGTAGGCATCTTGCCGAAAAAGCTGCTCGCTCATGATCGGTGCCCAAAATTGTCGGGGGCATTAACGCTGGACCGTCTGCCCGAACTTAATTCTTTTGTAATCAAAATGCTGCTTAGTAAAGCGGGCGCGGACGCTTGACTCACCGCGGCGTCGGCACCTATCGTTATATTGTCTGGCAATTTAACATTTACACATCTCACTACATGGCGGCGCAAGAGCCCTTGGACGCGACATCTGCCGATCCTGCTCCGGTCGCGGCAGTCAAACTGCTGTCGGCGGTTCTCAACGAATGCCGCAACGACATCGCCTTGCGGCGCTACGCCGAAGTCGACATGCGCGCGATCGACGAGATCCGGGCCAAGCTGCAGGTGGATCCGAGCGATCCGCAGGCGGCCACCTGGGTGCGACAGATTGCCAAGACATGGTCGAACCGGCTGCGCGGCGGCGACTTCCGCCACATTCGCCGCGTCCTCGACCTGCTCGATAATCGCGAACGGCTGTAGAGCCGGGACCGGCGGTAGCGCCGGGCTCCGGATCAGGCGTGCTTTTCGGTGAGGATCCGGAACGACGCCACGAGCTCGCCCTCGGTCTCCGGCCGCAGCGCCGCGGTCTTCTGGGCGAGAATCACATAGATCGTGTCGATGTGAAGGCGGATCACGAGCAGCTGCGGCTCGGTGACCGTGGTGCGCTTCAGCACGAAATCGTTGAGGCTGCTGGCGATCGCGGTGACCAGCGGGTAGCCGAAGGTCCCGCCCAGGCCCTTGATGGACAGGGAGTCATCGCGCAGCCGGCCGAGATAGGCCGGCCGCAGCTCGGGCTTGTGCTCCGCCTCCTGATGCGTCGCCCGCAGCGCCCTGAGCTTCTCCGCCACCTGGCTCACGAACCGGTCTTTCGAGCGGTGGACGGCCGTCTCGATGCGCTCCCGCTCCGCCGGCGTCAGGTCGATGTTGAGCCCGCGCGTGGCGTTGACGGCGCGCCGCCGCAGATCGTCCGGCGGCCGGATGATTCGAGTTTTCTTGGGCACGGCGACTGGAAGCTGTAGTCAGGGCTCAGGACGAGGCGCCGAGAGGCGTGCGGCGTTCCGGCCCTTTATACCCACCTTCCCGGCGCCGCCGGCGATCCGGCCCGAAATAGCGCTCGGCGTCGACGAACGCCCGCGGGAAGGCGATGATCGAGACGAGCCGCCGATGAAGGGCGGCGACGTTGAAGGGCTTGGCCAGGAACTCGGTGATCCCGCGGTCGCGCGCCTGGACCACGTATTCCTCTTCGGAGCGCGCCGTCATCAGCAGGATCGGCATCAGCCGGTTGGGCGAGGTCGGCGCGGTGCGGACGAACTCGATGAGCTGCAGGCCGGTCATCGGCGTGGTGTTCCACTCGGTGATGACGATGTCGTACGGCTCCTGGCGCAGCGCCTCGATCGCCCGGTCGGTGTTGGCGCATTTGCGGATCGAGCGGGCGCCCATCATCATCAGCACGTCCTGGATGAGCTCCATCGACGTCGGATTGGGGTCGATAACCAGAAAGCGAATCTGACTGAGGTCGATCTTTTGCATGTATCCCGGGCGCTCGCCTGACTTCGCTGCTTGAACGTCGCTGCTTCGAATGTCTGCTTCGAATCGGTGCCTCGAACGTCGCCGATGGCCGCCACGCATGCCTTGATCTAGATCAAGCCATGCCCCGGCTTGGTATAGCCCTATCGCGACTGTTCAACAACCACGTCTCACCTAACACCCTTGTTATCTATCCAACAAAACATAATGAAAGATGTAAGGAATCCCGGTTAACCAAACCCGGGCGGCATCGCCCGCACGACGGAGTCGCGGCCGGGGCCGCTGACACCGGGTGAACAAGCCCGCAAGACCGGCTATCCTCGCCCGCATGCCGCGAACCAGCCATCTCACCCATTCGCATTGGGGCGCATTCGTCGCCGACGTCGAGGACGGCCGGCTCGTCGGCGTCCGCCCGTTCGACCGCGATCCCCATCCCTCGCCCCTGATCGAGGCCTGGCCGGACATGGTGACGGCGCCGACGCGCATCCGCCAGCCGATGGTCCGCGAAGGTTACCTGACGGCCGAGCCGGGCGGCGACCGGCGCCGCCGCGGCGCCGAGGCGTTCGTGCCGGTGTCGTGGGACCGGGCCCTCGACCTGGTGGCGCAAGCGCTCGCCGACACGAAAGCCCGGGCCGGCAACAGCGCGATCTTCGGCGGCTCGTATGGCTGGTCGAGTGCGGGACGCCTGCATCACGCGCGCACGCTGGTCCGCCGGTTCCTGTTCGCGTTCGGCGGCTGCGTGGACCAGGTCACCAACTACAGCTGGGGTGCCGCACAGATCATCCTGCCGCACGTGATCGGCACCTACGAACCGGTGACCGGCAAAGTGACGACGTGGCCGAGCGTCGTGGCGCATACCAAGCTGTTCGTCGCGTTCGGCGGCCTCAACCTCAAGAACGCGCAAGTGACGTCCGGCGGGGCCGGCGAGCATGGAACCGAGAAATGGCTGCGCCGCGCCGCCGCGGCCGGAACCGAGTTCGTGGTCATCAGCCCGGCGCGCGGCGATGCGCCGGAGTTCCTGAAGGCGCAGTGGATTCCGATCCGCCCGAACACCGACACGGCGCTGATGCTGGCGATGGCGCATACGCTGATCACCGAAGGGCGGCACGACCCTGGGTTCCTCGAGCGCTACTGCGCCGGCGTCGAGCGCTTCCTGCCGTACCTGACCGGCGAGGCCGACGGCCAGGCCAAGGACGCCGAATGGGCCGCCGGGATCACCGGGATCGCAGCGTCGACGATCCGCGAGCTTGCCCGCCGCATGGCGGGCACCCGTACCATGCTGAGCGCCGCCTGGTCGTTGCAGCGCGGCGACCATGGCGAGCAGCCCTATTGGATGCTGATCGCGCTGGCGGCCCTGCTTGGCCAGATCGGCCTGCCGGGCGGCGGTTTCGGATTCGGCCACGGCTCGATGAACGGCGTCGGACAGCCGCGCGCCGAGGCGCCGGTGCCCAACCTCGACATGGGCCGCAATCCGGCCGGCCTCGCCATCCCGGTGGCGCGGATCACCGATCTGCTGCTGAACCCGGGCGCCACGATCCCGTATGACGGGAAGACCGTCACGTTCCCGGACATCAAGCTGGTCTACTGGGCGGGCGGCAATCCGTTCCATCACCACCAGGACCTCAACCGGCTCGTCGCCGCGTGGCGGCGGCCCGAGACCGTGATCGTGCACGAGTCCTGGTGGACGGCGACGGCGCGGCATGCCGACATCGTGCTGCCGGCCACGACCACGCTCGAGCGCAACGACATCGGCGCGTCGTCGCGCGACCGCTTCATCATCGCGATGAAGAAGGCGATCGAGCCGGTCGGCGAGGCGCGCAACGACTTCGACATCTTCGAGGCGTTGTCGCAACGCCTGGGACTCGGACAGGCGTTCTCCGCCGGGCTCGACGAGACGGCCTGGCTGCGGCGGCTGTACGAGACCGCGCGCAGCGGAGCGGCGCGCCGCAACATCGCATTGCCGAGCTTCGACGATTTCTGGCGCGACGGGTTCATCGAGTTGCCGGAGCCCGACGAGGACTACGTGCTGTTCCAGGAGTTCCGGCAGAATCCAGACGCGCACCGGCTGGCCACCCCGTCCGGCCGCATCGAGCTCTTCTCGCCGACCGTCGCCGGCTTCGGCTACGACGATTGTCCCGGCCACCCGACATGGATTGAGCCCGCGGAATGGCTGGGGGCGGCGCTGGCGCGCCGCTATCCGCTGCATCTTCTGACCAGCCAGCCGCCAACCCGCCTGCACAGTCAGATGGACCCGGCGCAGGTCAGCCGGCGCGACAAGGTCGCCGGGCGCGAACGACTCACCATCAACCCCAGGGACGCCGCGCCGCGCGGCATCCGCTCGGGCGATGTCGTGCGGCTGTTCAACGACCGCGGCGCCTGTCTCGCCGGGGCCGAGGTCAGCGACGCGGTCATGCCGGGCACGGTCGTGCTGCCGACCGGCGCCTGGTACGACCCGCTGCAGCCGGGCGTCGAAGGCAGCCTGGAGATCCACGGCAATCCGAACGTGCTGACGCTCGACAAAGGGACGTCGCAGCTGGCCCAGGCGCCGAGCGCCATGAGCGCCCTGGTCGATATCGAGCGGTGGGACGGCGAAACGCCGCCGGTGCGGGTCTTCACCCCGCCGCCGGTGCGCCCGTCTTAAGCCCGTCCGGGCTTCCTAAGACGGTCGGTATAGGACTGCGGCTCGGCGGGAGCGGATGCCAGCCCTGCCATCAAAAAGATGGCGGCGAGCCAGATGAACGTCATCCACCAGGTGTGCCAGAGATTGTAGCCGCTGGCGGCGTTCACGAGGATGGCGGCGACCAAGGCGACCGCCAGCGCCTGATGGACCGGATGCGCCGCCAGCCGGCCGATGATGAGCGCGATCCAGCCGACGAAGACGACGCCGAGCAGCACGCCGGGAAGGCCGAGCTCGAGCCAAAGTTGCAGGGCGGCGTTGTGGGGATGGAGCGGCATCAGCTCGAGGCCCTTGATCCTCTCGCCCTCGCCGACCGTCGCATCCTGATGGCTGCCAGGCATGATCCGGGAATTGCCGAGGCCCCATCCCAGGACTGGCCGGTCATGGATGCGCTGCACCGTGAAGTCCCAGATCGCGCGCCGATGCACCATCGAATTGCTGATCCGCGGCGATATGCGGGACGCGAGCTCCGTCCCCCAATCCATCACCCGCGATTCATAGAGCAGCGGAGCCAGCCCGATCCACAGTGCCAGCACGGCGCCCAGGGCCGCCGCACTCCACCGCGGGAAGAGCCAGGCGGCGCCGAGGGCCGCGGCGCCGACCACATAGGCCAGCTTGGCCGTGCCGCTGAGCCCCTGCAGGACGACGGCGAAGCCCGCCGCCGCGATGAGCGCCGCCCAGACGAGGCCATGGCGACGATACACGACGGCGACGACGGGCCAGATCAGGAGGCTGATCAGCGACATTTGCGTGTCGAACATCACCAGGGTGATGATAACCGGCAGACCGAACAGCGCCTGGACGACAGAGAGCTGTCGCAGCCAGTCAAAGACCTCGCCCCCGGTCAGCAGCAGGACTTCCATGTTGGCCAGGCCGATCACGAACCCGGCCACGAGACAGGCGTCGAACCACGCCCGCTCGGCCGGATCAAGACGGCGCACCGCCGCGACGAGAACGAGGCCGGGGATGGCCGTGGCGATGATCGTCCACGCCGCCTTCAGGGCCAGCTTGTCGCTCAGCGCCCACAGGCCGGTCACCGCCCCGTAGGCGGCCAGCGCCACCAGGAGGCCGGCCAGGACCAGCGGCGGGCGCGCAAGGCGCCCGCGGACGGCGATCAGCACGCCGAGTGCGGCCAGCACCATGATCGGCGTCACGATCGGCCACGAATAGGCTTGCGCGAACGGGGTCACCAGGGCCGCGATCCCCAACGCGTGACCGCGATGGAAGCGCGCCGTGGCGGCCGGCTTCGCGGTGCCGTGGAGCACGTCGTCGGTCAAGGAGCGCCCGGCGCGCCGGTCTGGCGGAAGATCGCGCACGTCACCTGATAATTATTGGCGAGCCAGTAGAGCTTGCGCATGGACCGCAACCACCTCTGCGGCGACACGAACGGAAACGGGAAGCGTATAACATGGCGCAGGATGATCCACGGCCGCTTTCTGACGTCGCCGCGGTAGGATTCGCCAACATCGATGGTCTCGCCGACCAGCATGGTCGCCTGCGGCAGCAGGGCGGCCACCTCGGCCGGCGTCGGCCGGAACATCGTATCCACGGGGTCGCGATGATAGGGATAGCTGTAGGGCACGGTGATGAACAGATAGCCCCCCGGCGCGAGCAGGGTCATGCAGCGGCGGGCGAATCCCGCGGGGTCGGCGACGTGCTCCAGGATGTTGCAGCATAAGACGGCGCGCGGGCGGACCGCCTTGACCTGCTCGAATCCGGAATCATCCATGAGATCGGCATGGATGTCGATCCCATCGTTCTCCTCGCGGCGGTCGACGTGAACGAGCTGCACGCCGCGCGCGCGCAGCGGTGCGAAGAGCTCCTGATCGGTCCAGAACTGCTCGCGGGTCCGCATCGCGCCGGTGCTGCTGCCGATATTGACCATCGGCGACAGCTCGTCGACGGGCAGCGTCGCGAGCTTCCGGCTCAGCCAAATCGCCTCGGCCTTGAACATCGCGCCTCATCACTCCGCCGGCCGCGAATCCGCGCCGTCGGGGTTATCAAGCGGGGGGTTATACAGGAGTATTGCGGCGGCGTGCATCTAGCGTTTTTCGACGATCGCCCAGCCTTGCGCCCGGCCGTGCGACGTCGTGCGCCCGCTGGCCCTGAGCACCGCATGGCGGGTCCACACGCGCCAGCATTGATGCCAGGTCATGGCGCCGTCGCCGCCCCACACCAAGGCGTGGCTGCCGCGCGGCAGGCGGCGCAACGCGCTCTCGACGCAATCCGTCCACAGATCTTCGGCGGTCTCGCGCGACCGCGACAACGGCAGCCAGCGATTGGCAAGAAGGCTGTGGACCAGCTGATCGTCGGTCACGTATTCGTCGAGCCCGCGCGTCGGCGGATTCGCCATGACGAACATGCGGCCCCGCCAATCGAGAGCCGGACACAGGGCGCGCATGTCCGCCTGGTGAAGCTCGGCCCGTCCATCCGCCACCCGCGCGATCGCCGCGTTGATGGCGCGGGCGAGCGACAGCAGCACCGAAAGCTTGCGCCGCCCCCGCCGAAGATAGGGCGCCCAGTCATGGTCCAGATCTTCGCGCAGCTGGCCATGGTCGTGTGTCGGCAGGAGCACGAACTCCTCTTCGGCCGACGGCGCGAAGCCCAGAACCCAGCGCAGCGCGAGATAACGATACACGGGTGCGTCGGCTGCCGGCAGCCGCGCCTGGAACAGGCGGTCGAACGTGTCGGCGACATCGTGCGTGAGATGGTCGCTGGCAAAATGAAAACTCGGGGTGTGCGGCTTCAGGCGCGGCGATCGCGCCGTGACAAGGGCGCGGATCCGCCGCGGCTCAAGCGGCCGACGGCCGAACAGGGCTTTCGCCGCCAGCGCGCTGCGCGCCGCGAGGTCGTTGACCACCAGGCGGCGCACGCCACGGCCGGCCAGGAGCAGCGGCAGCAGGCACGACCCCGCCGTCAGGTCGACCGCCGTGATCTGCGGCCAGTCGGCCGGCGGCACGATGCGGGCATAGGCCGCCAGGATCGCCGGCACGTGCTCGGCGATGCTGCCGTCCAGCGGCAGCATGGCGCCGCGCATGATATCGAGAAGAGACTGGGCCATGGATGGTGCCGACGGCGAGAATCGAACTCGCGACCTACTGATTACGAATATTGTTGCCTATTCCCGCACCTTTCAACACATGACAGACGCAGGGTGGAGATCGGCTATGTCGCGCATGAGGTCTGCACGTGATCAGGCCGGCATACCGACGCCTACTTTAAGGTAGCGCACTTCTGATTAGCTGCTTTGATGGCTTCCCCGAAGTCTGCGTCGAAATGGGTGAGACACCGCCTCCATACTCAGCGTTAGGACCGCTTCCGTTATGAACGATTTAATGGATTTCTGGTCAAGCATCCGGGTCGTTCAATAGCAGTTTCGTCATTTAGGAGGTAAGCGGCCTGCAGAACGATCCTGCAGGCCGCCCCCGGGGCACGGAGCCGATGGAAACCTCTCCCCGTAGTCCGGGGCTGTGTCCTGTTGTTCACCGGCACTGATGAAGGGGGAGATTGTGCCCTCCTCAGCTTCCGCGCTACTACGCGATCTTGCTCTCAACCTTCTTTCGACGAAGCTTGCGCTGTTCTTGCTCCTTTCGGAACTCGGGCTCTAGGGCCACAAGTTTCTGAATCAGGCCCGCCATAAGATACCCATTGCTGGTTTGCGCCTTCGGGCCATGGCGCGCTACTCGTTTGACGAGTCCCTTTTTCTCAAGAGACGCGAGGTGCCGTTGGACTTGGCGCTCCGTTATGCCCATTCGGCGGGCCAGGAGGTCCTTAGAAGGATGTGGAGGGTCGCCTGCATCCCACCACATTTCCGCCAACTGCATCACAATGTTGAACTGCTCGGCAGAGAGCCCGAGCCGACCTTGAGCGCGAAGCAGTAGGTTAGGAACGGTGCAGAATCCAAGGGCCATGACCTGCTGGGTCCACTTGTCCGCCGGCTTTCGGCGCGGCTTCTTTGCGAACATGCTCAAGGGAACGACTTTCTCCGTCTTCGTGCTCGCGGTGTTTTTCTCGGGCGTTGTTTTCGTCATGAGCTGCCTCCTTGTCGGAAGAACAAATGCCGCCTATCGGGCGACGGAACAAGCCCCACGGGCTAGACATTTATGACGCCCGGTTACGAGTAATGTGGGTATATATAGCTGGTGTGTAATGTGAGCTGTGTCATTGTTCGCTAGGCATTTACGTCCGGGGAGGCGCGGCGATTTCGTCCTCGGGGGGCCAGTCATTTTCGACTGGGTCAAAATTTTCTAGTGAGCAACCCCCGACGAGATGCGACTCAAGGAACCCCATCCGTCTCGCAGAACTGCCGCCACGCCGCCGCCACGTTCACGCGGGCGGGACCCAGGAGCATTCGCCGCTTTATAGCGCTCGGATCTGACGCCCTTGGAAAGAAGCCCATTAGTGCAACTGAGACCTTCGGCAGACTCGCGGCGCCAGTATCGGCTTCATATGTGCCAGCGAGCGCGACCGCTTTGCTCAATCGCTCGATTTCGGACACTTGTCGTAACACCATCGAGTACAGCTCGCGTCGCTTGACGGGCTCGCAAGAATGTATGTGGAAAATCGATTCTTTCGCGTCAGCGCAGTGGTGGGAACGCCGGCGGACCCGGTCACAGCCCACTAGGTTATCCGTCACCTGGATAACTGTCGGCGCCATCACAGGTGTGCGCCATTTTCTAGGGCGCGCCTGCTGGGCCGGTGGGCGCGCCCTAGCGAAGTCGGAGTTGCAACTAGAAGGTTAACAGACGTGAGCGGCCGCTGCCTTTCCTTGCAAGCGAATACGAGAGCTAATAGGGTCGAAAACCAACTACAGTAGCGGCAAGTGCACTGCCGGTGGGCGCGGAGGATGCCGGACGACCGGGCAAATCCGAATCAGGTGACCGAAAGCACGCTGCCATCTCCCGGCGAGCGATGGCTACGTTATAGCCGCTGGAATAATGCCGTCGAGAAGGAACTCTTTGATGGCCGGCTGGCCGGCCAGCCCGTCTATCTTGATCTCGAGCCGTCCCAGCTCGAATCCGCTTCAATGCGCGCCGAGATCAATGTGCGAGAGCTTCCAGAAGCTGCATTGGCAACGGCGGTGGCAGGCACATTGAACCTTGCCTCTATCGGCGGCCCATTTCAAAGGCATCTGACCGCACTCGCAGACTGGCGCGCGACCAGGCAGGATGACGCACCTCCCTGTCTGGCGCTGCTAGCGCTATTGTCGCTTGTTGCGCAAAAAATGGTCCGCGATGACCAGCTTGCCAGCCATAACTACTATGGGCGGCTTTGCCAGATTCTCGGAATAGAGGATCCATACGACCGAAAGTTGCTGGAGAAGTGCTTTCGTCGCGACACGCCGCGATTCTGGGATGCCCTTAACGGGTGGCTGCAGCATTGGGAAGGAGAACGAGGACTCCCGACGGCTCGTAGTCTAGATCGTCGCAAATACGTTAGCGTTCCAATCTCGCAAGCCTTGCTCCGCGCGCAAGACCGTCTAAGGCTGCGCGGGCTTTTCGCTGATTATCAGCTTTCTCCAGGACAGCGCATCTCAGCAGCAGAATTAGCAATCTACCTGAACGACTGGACTAGCCGAGGACATGCAGGACCTGCCATCACGCGTCTTTGGCGTAAAGGTGATGACCTTCGAGAACGGATCACAGCAATTGCTTGCGACGAACTGGAGGCTTGGAGCGGAAATCCTCAGTCGACCACGAGTTCAACGACCCATCCACTGCTATGGCTCGCTCAAATTCGGCAACGACCGACGCGTGCAATCGATTTGTTTCTGGTGTCGCGTGGTATCGAAGAAGGCAATTACGCCCTTTCCGCGGAATCGAATGAGGCAGCCCGGAGGGCATTTGCGGCTTGCGGCTCAGAAATTCGAATGGAAGAGCTATCTGGAGCGCCCTTCACGTCGCTTGAACCATGGAATGAAGTGGCAATCGGCGAACTTTTGGTCGCCTATTTGGCGCTAAAAAAAATAGGGAACACTCACAAGCTTCAACGCAGCCCGAGGACGATCATCGTCCTGCAGCTTCCAGAAGGACATCTTCATTACCAGGAGGTTGCACGGGCGCAGCTCCTACGCAAGATAGCGATCCTGTGCCTCGACGGCGTGCGACATCTCGTCGAGCAGCATCTCCAGAGAGTCGCAAGACCAGGCTACAAATCACTTCGGCCGACAAATATCGAAGGCCTACCGGAAGGCTGGCATGTCTTCGTAGATGTTGAGCTGATGCGGGCGCTTGATAATGCTCCAGAAGGCCTTGAAGCGCTTCAGCCAATCTCTGACAGCGACATTGCAGTTGATGAAGGTCTAAACCTCGGGCGCGACACTTGGCACGAACGAGCACAGCCGGAAGTTCGCGCCGTTGCACCGGAGGGGATGACGTTCGGCTTAGTTGCTCATGAACTTCAAATTTTCGGGGAAAAACGGGCGCTAGGCCAAATAGATCTTGGTTCGTTCATGGGGGCCGGGGCAGTTCATTTAAGCACTCGGTCCCTGATTCCCGGGGATTACCGAATTAGCATGGAGGTAGACAGTCGCGGGCAGCGAAGAATTTTAGGGCAAACATCAATCCGTATAAGATCCGCGGACTATCCACGCCCGGCAACGCTAGCAAAACACTCTCAGTTAGCTTTTCATCTGCCACGCGACGCAGCTCTTGGAAGTTTGAGCGCCAGCGAACAGTATACTAACGACGACACAGCCACCGTGGTTCGTGGTGGCTCAATCGTGCATGATGGACCCTCGACAACATCTGCCTATTATAGTGCGCTACCCGACGCTCCTGCCTTGCGCGGCGGAATGGAGGAGCAGATTGGCGGCCGCCGCCCTGGGTCGTTAGCTGCTGGCTCACTTTCGACGAGTTGTCTCACAAGGAACTATCACTACTGGATTTGCGAGGCTGGCACACCGGGCGATCGTGAAATCAAACGGCAAGAGTGTCGTGATTGCGGTCTGAATTTATGGGTCAGGAATAGAATTCATCGAAGGCGGCGTGTAGAGGCGCGCCCGATCACAATTGCTCGAAGAATTACTGATCCTCCAACAGACATTCAGACGTATGCCCCCACAATCTTCCCAATGCCAACCGCATCGCATGCCGGTTTGGACCTAATTCTCGACGCTCTTTCTTACGTTCGTTCAGGCACATGGGAGCAACTGAGAGATTTAGCTGCTCATATCGACGATCGGCCCTGGTTTCATCACTATGTGGGCCGCATTCTCTTCGGCTTGGGTCACCTCGACATCGAACTCGACCCTGAGAAACTTATGCGGCCGAAGCATTGGTGTGTTTCACCTTCATCATTTGTTCAAATCAGTCCCGATAGAGCGGTCCTCACAGGCTTTAGGTCTCAGAAGCTCGTAGACGCAATTGCTTCGACAGCTGAAACGCTGGGCGGCCAACTAGAGAAGACTAAAGAGGCAGCAGGGATCACGGTCGTCAGTATCCTAGGCCTTGACGCCGTCGGCCTTCAGCTTGTGGCAGACGAAGTTGGTCAAGGACTCGGCACCGCTATTGGTACATCGCAGGATTTCGCACTGAGATTAGCCAAGAGTCTTCCAAGATTATCTGATGTTGAGATCGCTCTGCCGAGCATCCAACTCGGTGGGGATCGACTAGAACGCTTTGAGCTACGCAGCGGCAATTGGCGTGAGGTCGTGGCCACAGACGAACCGGGTGCTTACCGGTTGCAATGGAGGGGTGTTACGTATGGCTATGTTTCGCCGTTGCATAATCCCGACGGCAACCTTCGCGTCGCTGATTCCTACACAGTCAAATATTTGGCGGCCCGCCAGGCGATGATTTCGCTCGTGGGCTACGATAGAGCACACCAAGAACTCCTTGTACCTCTTGGATGCGAATTGCCGGGTCTATTTCATAGAGCCGCGATTTTGGCGTCGGGGCGTCCACCAAAGCATATGCAAGGCGGCTGGGTCCGGTACGTGGATGTTCCAGAAAACATCGCTCGCGAATTGGTCGCACGGTTAACAAATTAGAACGAGAAGAGCTGATGCCCGAGCCAACTCCTTTAACGCTTCACCAGGCGATCAGCGACGCATACCTACGCTACTACGACACAGCTTTCTGGTTGCGAGACCAGGACGTGATGCGCGAACGGCGGCGGCTCCTCGAAAAGGAGAACACAGTGTTTCGGGAGCCGTTAATCGAAACACTAATGCCCTATCCAGCAAAGACACCGCTTTCCGATGTTTTCGCAAAGCTCAACTTGGCGGGCCGGTCGGCCGATGAATTAGGAAGACTCATCTTCGGCAGCGATGGAAATTTCAAGATTCGCAGCCATCAGGCACAGGCAATCCTAACTTCGCTTGCGCCGCACGATGCTCGGCGCCGAAACATCGTGGTCACATCAGGGACCGGTTCCGGCAAGACAGAATGTTTCTTGCTTCCTATTTTCGCTCGTCTCTTGGCGGAGGCAGATGGCTGGGGAGTTCCTGCACCGCTTTATCGATGGTGGGTGGATGATGACCTTGAGCAGCCGTGGCGTAATTCGCGTGCGAACCATCGACCGCAGCGAGTAAAAGCCGTACGCGCAATCGTTCTTTATCCGACCAATGCTCTCGTAGAAGATCAAATTTCGCGGATAAGGAGGGCATTGTCTGCGTCTCGGGCCAGTCAGGACAGCCCCCAATTCTTTTTCGGTCGCTATACCGGCGTGACGCTTGGCGGGCAATCCCTACCAGATGACTTGAACGAGCCGCGCGTTAAGCGAGTGGCCCAAGAGATATCGGGTATTGAGAAAGAGACGCGCCGCGTTCGAGATGCGAATCCAAGAGACGCGGACCTAATCGCTCAATTTTCTGACCCCAATGTGGGCGAGATGCTGAGCCGATGGGACATGATCGCATCGCCTCCAGACATGCTCATTACTAATTTCTCTATGCTCAATGTCATGCTGATGCGCGACATTGAAGAGCCAATCTTTGCCAAGACTCGAGACTGGCTCGCCAGTGATCCGAACAGGTGCCTTACTCTAGTCGTTGACGAGCTGCATTCGTATCGAGGAACACAGGGTGCAGAGGTTGCGCTGGTTGTACGAAGCCTACTTAGGCGGCTCGGCTTGGCGCCAGATTCGCCTCAGCTTCGATGCATTGCCACAAGCGCTTCCTTGGATGGTGAGCAGGGACGTGAATACCTCGAACAGTTCTTTGGAGTAAACCGAGATACTTTCGAAATCATTCCCGGAGAGCCGCGAAAACCAGTCCAGATGGAACCGCTCTCCAGGCGGCGCATGGAGAAAATTGCGGATGACTTAAAGGGGACTCAGCGTGCAGCAGCGATCAAGGAGGCAGCATCGAGCTTAAACGTATCCGAAGCTCTAGCCGCAGCGTGCCTAGCCGGAAAGGACCCGCGCCCACTTACTCTAGGCGAGCTTGACGATGTTCTGTTCGATGAGAAGGGTAAAGATTCTACGGCACTAGGCGCGGTTCTGGACATCATAGCGGAACAGGAACCAAAAGCCGAATCGCCGCGGTTTCGAGCTCACCTATTCGCGAGATTGATACGCGGCCTGTGGGCCTGTTCGAACCCTAACTGCACTGAGGTCCCACCGGATTGCCGTAACAACGTACGCAAGATCGGAAAGCTGTACTCAGGCCCCAGATCAGCGTGCACGTGTGGAGCGCGCGTTTTAGAAGTCCTATACTGCTATCAATGTGGCGAAATCTTCCTCGGTGGATTCGTCGCGAACGCCGACAACCGTGGAAGTCAGCAAACGCATTGGCATCTCAATGCCGGTCCACAATCTGTGCCGGCACGAGAAGCTGAGCTAGTTTTCCGCAGGCGGTACGGCGCTTACATATGGTACTGGCCTGGCGGCCAGCCCCCAAGAGATCCCTGGACCCACAAGCCAAAAGACGCGAAGCAACCAACACGGTTTCGCTTTGTTGGCGCCGCCTACGAGCCGGTTCTCGGCCTTCTACAGCCCGAATTGAAGCCGGCAAAGGTAACCGGCGTAATGATGACCGTTGCCCAAGCACCGCAAGCAGCTGGCGCGAAAGTTCCAGCACTTCCTGACAGGTGCCCACACTGTGGGGCATCCGGCTTCAATCGAGACACGCAACTTTTCTTCTCGGGGATAGTTAGAACGCCTATTCGCGCTCATACAACGGGAACGTCCGCCGTCAGCCAGCTTCTCGCCGAACACCTGCTTGACAAGCTTGATCGACGGGCCGGTGCTGGCAAGACGATCATCTTCACTGATAGTCGCGACGATGCGGCTAACGCGGCGGCGGGACTGGAACTCAATCACTTTCGAGATCTTATTCGGCAACTCATCCGCGCAGAACTTGGAGACTCGGGCAATAGGCCGCTTACAGCGCTTTTACGTGTGGCCGCGCGCGGAGAGCCAACGTCGCAAGATGAGGCGAGAGCAGTTGATGCCGTAAAGAGGGCAAATGCAGACGTATGGTCCGCATATCGTCTTGAGGCAGTGGGCGCAGCAAGTAAATCTGACCTTGCAGCAATCGCCGCGTTCGAGGCAGAGCAATCGCGCGGATCGGGGCGTGTAAAGTGGGGCGATTTAATTCACAAAGTTGAACACCGGCTCGTGTCGTTGGGTGTGCACCCGGCGGGACCAAAGCCTTCGGCGCGCTTTTATGACCGCGCTCCATGGTGGCGCTTCTATATCCCGCCAAACGGCGAATGGTCGCCAGTAGATCTGAATTCACAAAACCGTGGCCAGCAACACTTCAGGTTGGCGCTCGCGCACCATGTAGCAGAGCTACTCTTCGACAGAGCCGGTCGGGACTTGGAGTCTCTGCGTGTATGTCTGCTGGAGCCGTGGATCGATATTGCGCCGCGGATAAGTGTGCTTCCAGTTGCGGAGGCCGGCCAGTTGCTGAATGGCACGCTTCGTATTTTGGGCTTAGCGGGCTACTTCAGCCAGAACCCAATTGAGTGGGGACCAACGCGCGACCCTAGCTCGCCACCTGTGGCGTTGAAGGAGTGGGTCAGCAAGATAGCTACTAGCCAACGGGTAGATGAATCCGGCCTTCTTGAGCAAATTAAAGATGCGCTGGCTGACGCTGGTATCCTGAATCCAGGATGGCTTATCGCCACAAACAATTTGGCGGACCTCGGTCTGGGTCTCCGTGTTTGGACGTCGAAGCAAGCATGGCGTTGTAGGCGATGCTCACGTATTCACCTGCATAAAGCCGCCGGTATTTGTACAAATCACAAGTGCCTTGGAACAGACCTTGATGAAATCAACATCACGGCTGATGTGGCCGACTATTATGAATGGTTATCGTCTAAGAAACCTCGGCGCCTTCGTGTCGAGGAGTTGACGGGTCAAACGAAACCCCTGGCGGAGCAACGCCGACGGCAGCGGCAATTTAAGGGGGCCCTCCTTCAACAACCAGAGGAAAACCAGCTGACGAGCGCTATCGATGTGCTCAGCGTTACTACGACGATGGAAGTCGGAGTTGATATCGGGTCCCTTGAGAGCGTCTTGCTGGGAAATATGGCGCCACAGAGGTTCAATTATCAGCAGCGAGTTGGTCGCGCCGGACGAGCCGGTCAACCGTTTTCTTATGCGCTAACAGTCTGCCGTGATCGTACGCATGACGACTACTACTTCAATCACCCAAAACGAATTACGGGTGATCCGCCGCCTGCCCCTTATCTCGACATAACGCGAGAGGAGATCCTTCAGCGCGTGATCTCGGCGGAAACCCTACATTGTGCGTACCTTTCTCTTCCCGCCAGCCAACGGCCCGACCGGACTCGGCTGAGTACGCATGGAGCATTTGGTACTGCCGGCGAGTGGCAGCCAGTTTATAGAAGTCCCGTAGCGGCTTGGCTGCTGAACTCGGAGGAGGTCACCAGCATCATCGATCGGCTGACGGCATACACCTCGATAGGCGACCGATCTCGCGCGAATCTTGATGCCTTCGTTCGATCTGGGCTTGTTGATCGGATCGATGAGGCGGCTGGCAGCAGGACGTTCATTCAGACGGAGCTCAGCGAACGACTCGCAGCCGCGGGCGTGCTTCCTATGTTCGGATTTCCGACGCGCGTTCGACCTCTTTGGGGTTATCGGCCGCACACATCGGACGGGATGGAAGATGCAAAAGTGAGTGACAGGCCACTGGACATGGCAATCTCGAGCTTTTCACCAGGTAGCGAAGTTCTCCGCGACAAGCAAATCCACATAGCATGTGGCTTTGCCTCATGGCAGCCGCAGGGCAGACGAGTAATTGGAGAAGATCCACTCGGCACAGCTGTTCCGGTCGCTCGGTGCCCAAATTGCGAATTCACCGAGACAGGTGTTTCGACAGCTAAGGCATGCCCCGTGTGCTCTACGCTGATGATCGTATTTGACCTATACGAGCCTCGTGGTTTCCGCACGGTTTATCGGCCGGAAGACTTTGACGATCACGCCGAAAGAGGGCCGATGCTCCCGCCACCTCAACTTAGTTTCGCCGCAAGTTTTGTCGACCAAACAATCGTGGGGGCGGTACAGGGGAAGCTTATTGAGCGAGCGCCGGTCGTGTTGATCAATGATAATGGCGGCCGGCTCTTCGATATGTACCGCGTTCAGGATCAGGCCCTGATAGTTACAGAGCCTTCTCTCTACTCCCCAGGCGTTCGACCAGATCCGATAAGCCGACCGGCTGACATACGAGGTGCAATTGGAAGCATTAAGACAACGGACGTGCTTTTGCTGTCGTTGCGCTCGGACGCTTTTCCTGGTCCCGATTCGGTTCTCGACATCGCTAGCTGCAAGGCTGGTTTGGCCGCGTTTTGGTCGTTTGCGGAGGCGTTCCGTCTAGCGGCAAGCGACGTCCTTGATGTTAGCTCCAATGAACTCCAGGTCGGTCTTCAGCCGGTGAAGCTGAGGACCTCCGAGACAAGACAAATCTTCGTGGCCGACACTCTGGAAAATGGTGCGGGTTACGCGCGTCAGCTCTCGCGCCAAAGTGAACTTAAAGAGACGCTCAGAACAATCTTGGAAGAGATCAAACCAATTTTCGAGGCTGACAAGCATACAGGGGAATGTGACATCTCCTGCCCGGATTGCCTGCGCAGTTACGACAATCGCTTGCTTCATTCATTGCTGAATTGGCGGCTCGCGCTCGACATGGCGGAAATTGCTGCCGGATTGCCACTCACGGAATCTCGGTGGCTTAGAGGGGCTGAAAAAGCGGCAACAGGTTTCGTCTCTGCATTTGCGAAGGGTGGGTTAGGCTTTAGAGCCGCGCCATTAGCCTCAAGCGCGGGGATATACAGCGATCAACGCGACAAGCTCGCGATTCTGCTCCATCCATTATGGCGTATGGAGCAATCTTTCTGGACAGAGTCGATGACAGCGGTAGCCGCTGAGGCGGTTCGCAAATTTCCTACCGCAAAGATAGAATTGTTCGATCTCTATCGCTTTCAGAAGAGTCCTGATGAGATCTTCTCGTGGTTGATCGAGGAAGCGGTATAGCCGAGAACCCAACTTAAGGCGGCAGGCGTGCTCCAGCTCATTGATTTGGAAGGTAGCCCAGAATGGGAGGCTGCCAATCTTATTAGGCTCAAGATATTAGAGCTGTGGCGGCCGCAACCCAGAGACTGTCGAGTACTTCACGAACGAAGCTCATCAGATGCATGGGCTCAGCGTAGGTCAAGCACTGAACGATCTACAGGTGAACGCCATTCGACTATCGTCTGGCCTGTCCAATAAGGACGCGATCTACTTCCTCAATCATGGCGTTGGCCGCCGCGTCGAGATGATGCGATCGTCTTACCACGGTCTCAGGTCGCTCGTGCCCTTCAGCCGGAAGGACCCTTTGTCGAGCGAGGAGGCGCGAGATCTCTGTCGGGATCTCAACGTGATCTACATCAACATTGTTGGCACATTGGACAATTTCGCCTGGTGCTTGCTGCATCAGCTTGGTTATACGAAAGAGCTATATCCGAGCAAAGTCGGCTTGTTCTCCGACGAGCTGACGAAGGACTCATCAATTGCACCTCTTTCGACCCTAAAGACGGAGTTCGGCGCCTGGTTTAAGGACCTAATCAAGCTTAGGAATCCTGCTGCGCATCAAATTCCGCTCTCCATCCCGCCGTCAGTTCTGAATTTTGAGGAGTACAACACAAGTATGCCGCTCTGCAGGCGCAGCTGGCTGAAGGGTGGAAGGAGAATGACGGTCTCAGAAGATATTGGGTCCATGATCAAAGTGGTCCGCCGCGTCGAACACTTCCTTGTCGATGGCGGTCACGCCAAACCGCGGTGGTAGAAGCATCGAACGGGCACACATACTGCCGGCGTACCGACGAAAGTATAACAGCGGCTGTATAAGGGGAAATAATGCTGCGCACCATAAAGGTGGAGGTTGATCAATCGACGTGGCCGCCCCCGCCCGGCCCTCCGGTATTTCCAAATGGCTTTCACACCGGGGTTGCGGACCTCAGCGTCGACATACTTTCGATGCTCCTTTTGATCGGCCACCTGACGACACCCGCTGCGGCCGAAGGGATATCGCTCAGTGAATTCTGGGCCTGGGTCCGATATTTCTTCGCGATCGGCCCGTCGGCGGGGTTAGCACTCACGCAGCAGTTTGCCGAATTAGATTCACATCAAAAGACGATCCTAAGCGACGATTTTGGGATGGGTCTTCCAATGTATTGGCTAACCGGAACACTTGGCCTAGGTCCGAGCTGCGATGGCGAGTATTTCAGGAAGCGTCATGCCGCCTCAATCGGTGCCACCGTCCAGAAGACCTCTAAAAGAGGCTCAAATAAATCGCCTGATTTCGTATGTCTCGACGGAACTGGACTGTGGCACGTCATAGAGTGCAAGGGGACACAGAGTGGTCCGGCATACCGCGACAAACAAATGTCACATACACTTCCCTCCGGTGTTGCGAGCGGCGCGATCGTGCAAAAGCGCACGATCGTAATGCCGCCTGCGGTGCAGGGCCAAAGATTAGCCTGCGGCGTAACCATCGCTGTAGAAGGCGACGGGAAAAATACGCAGTTATTGGTGCGCGATCCGGAGCCGGGAGAAAAATACGCTGTCCGCGAACAGGACTTGGCTGTCGCGGATGATCCGCCACTTCGCGCCACGCTGGCACGAATTCTGCGTCTTTCTGGTTTCGATGTGACCGCATCAGTGGTCGCCGCCCCAAGCGGTAGGCGCGCTGACTCTGCGCCGCAAGCAAGCCGCCTTAAGTCTCGGTTTGAGGACGAACGAAAGCAATTTGTGATAGAGCGCCGCCGCGGAGCGCATGAAGAGCTGTCAGCCCGCCGTGTGCAGCGCCAGTTTCAGACGAAGGATCACTCCTACATCGGACGGCAAACAGTGCTGGACTTACCAATGCCACTCGAGGTTGACGGTAAGCAGCTCAGGCGCGTTTCAATTCGTCAGGGCCTGAATGTGTCCGTGATAGAGGCGATTGCCGCAGATACGCTTGGAGAATCACCGATAGGCGAACAGGCGCCGTGGCTTCGTGACCAATTGGGGATAATTATTTCGGAAGGCGACGGCGTGAGAGCTCAGCTCAGAGTCGGTACTGCGTATCATTCGGATATCGAACTTATCTCGGATTGAGAACAGCGGCTTAAGCGCTCTTCGTCCGAGAAGCGGACCTTCCGTTTTTTTTCCGCTTTTTGCGGCTTGTTTTTCTGCCCGGTCCTTTGCCGGGTCCTGGATGATCAGAATATCGTCCCACGAGTTTCAGATACGAGCGTGGAACCGCGGATGGAGCGGAAGGCGCGGGCATACTCCCGTTCCGCCGCCGGATAGACATTTTCAGCTTTGGCTGTCGTCGCGGTTTGCCGAGTAGGGCGTGTTTGACCGACGTTGCAACGGCTTCAGCGAGAGCAGGAGGAACAGCGTTTCCAACTTGCTGTCGTGCAGCCGCGTAATCTCCGGCCACCTTCCACTTGCGTGGAAAGGTTTGAAGTCGGCACATTTCTAGTATCGACAAGGCGCGATTGTCCCAGTGGAACGGTCCCGTCGCTGGCCCCGGGCTCGCCTGCAGAGTCCAAGATGGGCGATCTTTTGCGAGCTTCAAAAGAAAAGACCAATATCTTGTGCGCCAGCCGAAAAGCGGCCGCCCGTCTCCGTAGGCAGTGTGGTAGAGGTAGTTCTCGCCTTCTGGAATAGACGGAATTAGTCGGGCCCACTTGCCCTTTAAGGACAGCTGTTTCATCTCAGAAGTGCTTGGCATTAGATCCCCAAGCGCATCCCAAGCCGTCGCAAATCGCAGACGCTTAGAATTCTGACCTGTAGCCGTATTCTCGGTTACGCCGTGCGTAGGCGGCAACGGTTCGAACTTTGTACCGTCGCGGAATGCCACGATGAAGGCTCTTTCCCGAACCTGTGGCACGCCGTAATCAACGGCGTTCAAGTATTTTGTGACCGGTTTGTATCGCGTCCTGTGGTGCCGATTAATCGCACGCAATCTTCTGTGAATCAGCTTGAGAGCTTCATCTTTTTTTGCGTAACCAATACCGCGAACGTTTTCGATGACGACTGCTCGTGGCAGAGCTGCCTCAATTGTGTCGAGCATCGCCCTCAAGGTATCGGCGCGCTTATCCTTTAGCCTCGCCGTTGTGCCATTCGCCCAGAAGGCGGCCTTAGAAAACGGTTGACACGGGGGCCCACCTAAAACGACATCGATTTGCCGCCGCCGAACTCCAGCTGTTTCCAGGAGAACTCGCGGTTCAATATGATGGACATTGCCTTCGGATAGTAGATTCCAACGTGGTCGATTCTTCTGAATAGTTTTGCGAGCGGTCGGGTCGATTTCAACACAGGCGGTGGTCCGGAATCCTGCTGCTTCGAACCCGAGATCGAGTCCGCCGGCCCCTGTAAATAATGAAATGATTCGTAGCCGCCGACGTAAGCTACGTTTCCCCATTCTAATTCTGTGCCCCCGATCAAGCTTATGTAAAGTCTAGTCATGCCCAATAAGCCACAGCTAAATTCCCTAGTCGAGCTCGAAGTGGAGAAAACGCCGTCATTCGCGGGGCTGAAGGCTGCGTCGGAGCGCGCCAGCATTGCTGCACGCGCTGCGAGCAGAAAATACGACACGCGATGTGAGCTTAAACTCCGCCGCGCATTGTGGGCTACCGGACTCCGGTACCGAGTGAACGATAGAGCCCTCCCTGGTTGTCCAGATATCGTGTTTTGTCGGGACAAAGTTGCTGTCTTCTGCGACGGCGATTTTTGGCATGGCCGCGACATCGAGAGGCGGCGCGCGAAGCTCACACGCGGGACTAACGGCGCGTACTGGACTGCCAAGATTGAGCGCAACATTCACCGCGATCGCGTTCAGACTGCAATGCTTCAGAATGCAGGCTGGATCGTTCTTCGTTTTTGGGAGTCGGAAATATATAGCTCAACTACGTCAGTCGTGGAGCAGATCGCCGCTGTGCTTCAGCGCCCTAAAAGCAAATGATGGTCAGCTTGGCTGGCCCGCATCGATATTCCTTTAGCTTTGTTCGCTTGAGAAAGCCTCGCGATGTTTGGCGATGTACGTTGGATGTGGCCATAGGCGGTTATTCGACGGCAGGTGGATTCGGTCGAGCTGTTTTGAGAAAAGGACCCGTAGGTCGGCCGGGACTTTGTTGTGAGAGATGAGGAGCCGATAGTCATTCGTTAATGAAATCAAATGCCTATCGAATAACCAGTGCGCCGTAGCTGAGAGAGCGATCCCATTTTGAACAACGTCTGGACCGCCGCTTGCTACAGGCCAAATGTGGGCAGCTTGAGCTTCGGCCTTGCCGCCGCCATTGGTGATTCGAAGGCCGGTCACTGCGCACCGGCTATCGTACGCGTCACACACCTGTTTGCGGAAATTCGCATCCCGAATTTTTCGGTTGATCAGAATCTGCTCGATCCGCCGTTCCTGTTCTTCAGCAGGTGCGGCGATCAGTTCTCGCGTTTGAACATCCGTGTGCATCGGATCTAGTTCAAGCCTGACCGCGTTCTCAGGAGAGAGCGTGTCGTTCAATCCGGTTCTAACAATCGCGCTAAAATCATCGTCGCTTAATATTCGGACCGATTTACCCTGTAAATACGCTCCCACGCGAGTTCGATCGGCAATGGCACGCAAGGACGCCTCGGCATAACGCCCGTTCGTCGAAAAAGGTACCGGCTGATCGAACGGCAGATAATCTGCCATGATTGCGTAGGAGTGGCCTGCAAGCGTCGCGTCTGGTTCGATACGCAGAACACGGGCCACTGCGACATAGGCTCGACGACCGCCGTTCCGCTGAGGTTCGCGGTAAAGAATCCAACTGCCAACTAAGCCTAAAGCAATATGTCGGTATTGCGGCGGAAAGTGATAACGACGCGTAATGTCGTCGTCGTAACCCGAGTTCGCCTTAGTGTCGAAGACACCCTTCATAGGTCAGCCACGACAAAAGCATTCTCGACGATCCGCCCACGGAGCGTCGAATGGTAGGAGTGTGGATCATCGGTGATCGTGGCGCCTATAGTTTGGCAAGAGCAGGGGCAGGTCGAAGCGCCCGGACCACCGTGTTAGAAGAAATGGTACCTATCTGGTACCTGAAGCGACCTGGCGCGCCAAGCTGAAGAGTCAAGTTATTGAAATAATGGTGCCGACGGCGAGAATCGAACTCGCGACCTACTGATTACGAATCAGTTGCTCTACCGCTGAGCTACGTCGGCCCCGGCGGATGAATGGCCGGAAAAGTAGTGGTATCCGGGGCGCCCCGCAAGGGGCGGCCCGGCGACCGGGGCCCTAAAGATGCCGCGTCTCGCCGCCGTCGATGTCGACCATGGCCCCCTGGAGATATGGGACGGTGCCGGAGGCGAGGAAACAGGCAAGCCGGGCGATTTCCGCGGGCTCGCCGAACCGCCTGACGCCGAGCTCGGCGAGGCTGCGGCGGCGAACCTCCGCCTCGGTGAGGCCCTCGGCCTTGGCCCGGGCTGCCAGCCGGGTTTTGAGCCGGTCGGTCTCGATCCACCCGGGGTTGATCGCGTTCACCCGCACACCATCTTCGACCCCCAGATCGGCCATGGCCTTGGTGAAGTTCTGCAGGGCAGCGTTCACCGCCCCGCCGATGGCGAACTGTGCGCTGCCCTCGCGGCCGCCGACGCCGATGATGTTGATGATCGAGCCGCCGCTCTTCTTGAGGTGCGGCCACGCCGCCCGGGTCAGCCGGACCGTGGCGTAGAACTTCAGCGCGAAGCCATCCTCGAAATCGCCGTCCGTGAGCTCGAAGAAATTACCGCGCTTGGTGGCGCCGGCATTGTTGACCACGATGTCGATGGTCCCGAAGGCGGCGAGCGCCGCCGCCACGACCTGTGACGACGCCTCGGGCTGGCGCAAGTCCGCGGCATGGACCAAGGCTTTGCGGCCGAGCCCGCTGCGGATGTCGACCGCCACGCCCTCGAGTGCGCCGGCATCGCGCGCCGTCAACACCACGTCGCCGCCCGCCCCGGCCAGCTCCGCGGCGATCGCCCGACCGATGCCGCGGCTGGCACCGGTGACGATCGCGACCTTGCCGTTCAGCCCCAATTCCATCACGTGCCCCCCGTCGCCCCACTCATGGTCAATTCGGTTTCGGCGCCGCCCGGGCCTTTTCCTCCGCCGGGAGGCGCGCCGCCGTCGGCCCGGCCTGATGATGGATCATGTGCCAGCCGCGGCCTTCGCGGCGGAACAGGTTGGTCGCGACCAGCAACTGGCCCTCGATGTCCTCGTAGCACACGACGACCGCGATATCGCCGTGGACGAGAACCTCCGGCTGCCGGCAGACGATCTTCGGCGCCGTGTCGTGCGACAGAATCCGCCGCCAGCTGTCCAGGACCTCCTCGCGGCCGAGCAAGGCGCCCCACCCCGGATGCAGGCAGGCGACCGGCACGCCCTGGGCCCACAGCTGATCCATCGCCTTCACGTCGCGATGCAGGATCGCCAGGTAGAAGGCTTCGTTCGCGAAGAGGATCGCATCACGATCGGGCATGGGGGGCTATGGTGGCGGGTCCGGCGGGATTTGTCACGAAGCGGGCGGCGGAGTCCCGGCGCTGAGCCGGCGATCGGCGGCCGCCCCGGCTTTGAGCGCCGGCATCACCCGGTCGGGAATACGCCAGCCGATGCGATCGAAGCTGCCGCAACGGCGGCACGCCGGGCGCCAGGCGGCGTGTGCGGCGCCGCATGCCTCGCAGATCCAGCCGGAATCGGGATGGGCTTCGGCGGCCACGCTCAGCCAGCGGCGCCCCGCCGCGGCATCGCCGCTGTGACCCTCCTCCACCTCGGCCATCTTCCGACACAACGCCGCGGGCGGCGCGTCGCCGGCGGCGGCGATTGCCGCGGAGAAATGCTTGCGTGCCTCGCCCCACAGCCCGGCCTCCAGCGCCGCGTCACCCATGACCCGATGACTGTCAGCGTGGGCAGGCGCCAGCGATGCGAGGCGCTGCGCCTCGCCGGCCCAGGCCAGCGCCGATGCCGGCGCCCGCGCCCGCCGATAGGTCGCGGAGAGGTCGGGGTGCGGCCGGCGCGCCCATTCGTGCTCGATGAGTTTCGCGGCGCGCCGCCGGCGACCGGCGGCGACCAGCCGCTCGGCGAGCCACGCCGCCGCCGCCGGATGGTCGGGATCGGCGCGATAGGCGCGCTTGGCGTAGCGCAACGCATCGGCTTCGCGGCCGTCGCTCGCCGCGACATGCGACAGCTCGACGAAGACAGTCGCCTGGTGCCGGCGCAGCTCCGCCGGCGGCAGCGCCTTCGCCGCGGCCGCCTCGGCCAGCGTATCCGCGGCCCCTTCCCAATCGTCCTGCCGGGTTTGCAGATCGAGCAGCGTCGTCAGCACCCACGGCGTGTGCGGCCGCTCGGCGCGCGCGCGCTTGGCGAGCTCCAGGGCCCGCTTCCAGTCGCGGTCGCGAACCGCCCGCGCCATCAAGCCCCGCAGGCCGAGGAACGCCGTTTCGCGGCGCTCCAGCATCGCGGCAAAATGCCGCTGCGCCGTCGCTTCGTCGCCCGCCAGCTGGGCGGCCTGGGCGGTCAGCAACAGGGTGAGCGGCGGTGCGCCAAGCAGCCGGTCGGCGCGCCTGGCTTCGCGCCGGGCATTGGCCGCATCGCCGGCGGCGACCGCGACGAGACCGGCCGAGAGTGCGGCGTACCCGGCCCGCTGCCGGCGATCGCGACGCCAGCGCCCGAGACGGCGCGGCGTCGTCACAAGGGCCGTCCACAGCCGGACGAGCAGGGCCACCGCCAGTGCGGCGACCACCACCAGCGTCGCCAGCACGCCGACACTCGAATCAATCCGCCAGCCCTGCCAGACGATGGTGACGTCTCCCGGATACGAAGCCAGCCAGGCCACGCCCGCCATCACGGCGGCGAGCACCAGCAGGAATGACAGGAGCCGCATCACCGGGCGGGTCCGGCGGCGGCGATGGCGACGGCGGAGACTTCACCGACGGCGCGATCGAGGGCCAGCCGGGCGCGCGCGTCCGCGAGCCAGTCCGCCAGCACGCCGGCGGCCGGTCCCTCCATCCCGTCGAGCGCCGCCACGGCGCCGCTGAGATCGCGTGCGGCGAGACGCTGTTCGGCCCGCGCGATCCGTGCCTCCGGGCCGTTGCCGCTGACCTCACCGACGCGGCGGATGGTGACCGCCTCCGACAGGCGCCGCATGACGCCGTTCCACCACGCACCGAGCGGCGATTGGGCAACGTCCCCCGGCGCCTCGTCCTGCCGCGCCGCGCGCACGGCGGCGGTGGCGAGGCCGGGGAAGCGCAGGGTCAGGGCAGCGGCGGTCGGCACCGGCCGATCGGAGATCGCGGGAAGCTCGCCCAACACGGCCGCGAGACGCGGCTCGTCCCCGGCCAGCTTGCGCAAGGTCGCGATCTCGGATGCCACCGGATCGCCATGCGCTGATGCCAGCGCCAATTGGCCCGCGGCCAGCAGAAGCGCCTCGCGCCCCGCACCGCGCGCCCGCGCGGCATCCAGGGCCGCAAGCTGCTCTTGCATCCGCGCGAGGTCGGCGGCGACGCGGCGGTTTTCGGCCATGACCGCGGCGAGGTCGCCGGCGTCGGGCCGTTTCGCCACCGCCGATTCCAATGCTTCGAGACGCTGGGCGGCGTCGGCGGGCGGCGTCGCCGCCGCCCGCTGCTCGAGATTGGCGATCCGCGCCTCCTGGTCCGGAGACGAGCCGACCGATGCGGCCGGCCGCGAGTCCATCGCAGCCAGGCGCCCCTCGATCTGCTTGAGGCGGCCGTCGATCTGCGGATCGCCGGCGGGCGGCCTGTCGCGCGACAAGGCGGCGATCTGGCGCTCCAGTGCTGCAAGCCGCGTATCGAGACGCAGCGCGCCGGCAGCACCCCCCTCGGCACCGGGTCGGCTCTGCTGCATGGTCTGCAGCCCGAACGTGGCGAGCGACAGCAGCACGGCCAGCCACACCATCGGCGTCTGCAGACGCCCACTGAGGAGGGATTGCCGCGGCGGCTTCGGCGGCTGGCCGCGGCTCGCGTCCGGCACGGCTCGCGCACCTGACAACGGGGGAACCTGCCGCTCGACGAGCCGGAGGAGCTCCGCCTCGTCAGGCCGTGACGCGGCCTCGAGCACGGCCCACGGCAGATTTGCCACCGGCTCCAGCGCCGCGCGGCTAAGCCCGATGGCCGCCCTGCCGCGCACCGCGGTCGACAGGCCGGCCGCTTCGATCAGCTGGCGGAACGTCTCCGCCGTGCGCGCCGAGTAGAGGATGACGAGCTCGATCTGACCGTCGCGCAGGGCCGCGGCGGTGGCCGGCGAAAAGGCCCCGACCGGTTCGGCGGTATAGAGCACGGCCCGGCGAACCTCAAACCCGGCAGCACTCAGGCCGCCGGCCAGGTCTCCCGCGACATCCCGCCCGGCGGCATGCAGCACCGCCCCGGCCGTCGGCTGCAGGCGCTCGCGAGCCAGGCGGACGAGGTCGTCGACGTCGCCGCCTGCACTCTCCACCTGGCTGAAGCCGGCGTCTCGGGCGGCCCTGGCAGTCGAGTCTCCGACCGCGAAGACCGGCAGGTCGCGGCGCTCGTCCAGCGCTGCAAACATGCGGACACCGTTGGCACTGGTGAAGAGGATGGCCTGGACGCCCTCGAGGTCGAGCACCACATCCGGGAGCGAGCGGATCTCGAGCATCGGCTCGCTGATGACCTCGTGCCCCGCGGCGGTCAGCTTCGCGGCCAGGCCTGCCGCATCGTCGCGCGGCCGGGTAATGAGGATTCGCATCGTCTTAGTCGAAGAAGCCGGGCCCGGCCTCGCGGCGGAGCTCTTCACCGGCGTCGCGGCCCATTTCGGCGGCGTCGGCTTCAGCCCCCTCGCGCGCGGTGCGGATCAGCCTGCTACCGTCGGGGCGCGCGACCAGCGCATCGAGACGGAGGCGGCCGAAGGTCCGCCCGACCGCGAGAGCCGCGATCGGCGTGCGGCACGAACCGTCGAGCCGCTCCAGCACGCCGCGCTCGGCGGCGACCGCCACCCCGGTCGGCGGATGATGCAGCGGCTTGATCAGGTCCTGCATCCGCGCGTCACCGACGCGGATTTCGAGCCCGATGGCACCCTGGGCGACCGCCGGCAGCATGTCGGCCGTATCGAGAATGGCCGTGGCCTTGTGCTCGAGGCCGAGGCGGCGCAGGCCGGCCAGGGCCAGCACCGTCGCCTGCACCTCGCCGCGCTCGAATTTCCGCAGCCGCGTATCGACGTTGCCGCGAAATTCGACCACCTGGAGGTCGCCGCGCCGGGCCAGCAGCTGCGCCTTGCGGCGCAGCGACGACGTGCCGACACGGGCGCCGGCGGCAAGCTCGGCGAGCCCGCCGACCTTGGCGATGAGGACGTCCCGCGGGTCCTCGCGCGCCAGGAAGCACGGCACCTCGAGCCCGGCCGGAATGACCGTCGGCATGTCCTTCATCGAATGGACGGCGAGGTCCACCGTGCCGGCAAGCAGCGCCTCCTCGATTTCCTTGGTGAACAGGCCCTTGCCGCCGGCGTCGGCGAGCGGCCGATCGGTGAGCCGGTCGCCCGTGGTCTTGATCACCTCGACGGTCACCGCGCCCCGCACACCCAGCTCCGGCCAGGCGTCGGCGAGGCGGCCGCGCACCAGCTCGGCCTGCGCCAGGGCCAGCGGCGAGCCGCGCGAACCAATCCGGACAAGAGGGGCTGTGGCCATTCCGTCTTCTCTAGCAGGTGGCGCCGGCAGCGCCAAACCGTTGATCTAGACCCCGATCCGGCCCCAATTTTGCAGAATCCCCCAGCCGTTGCGAGTATGCGTTAGTGTGCGTCAGCCATGGCCGTCCGGACAAAGATCAAATATCCAAAACGCGAAGCCCTGCGCATGCTGATCGCGCTGGAAGCGCAGATCGACGATCTGAAGGTGTTCGAAAGCGAAACCGAGTACGCGGTCGGCGCGCTCAGCACCGACCGCTATGCGCAATTCCGCGCCAAGTCCGGCGAAATCTACACCCTCGGCATCATCGTCAAGACACGCGTCGACAACCTCGACAAGGGCCCGGACACGGAGCTGACGGCCCGCTTCGACCGCGCGGTGGTCGACGCCCAGCGCATCATCATCGAGGCCAGCCTGAGGTTCATGGACGTGCTCAGCCGGATGGACGTGCTGCCGCTCGGCGCGCGCGAGATCTTCTCCGGCGAGCTTAGGAGCCTTCACGATGCGCGCGAGCGCCTGCGCGATCCCCGGCTGGCATCCTTCATCGACGACTCTCTCGAAAAGAAAATCGGCGTCGCCGAAGCCGTCCTCACCACCATCATCGAGAAGGCGCCGCAGCTCATGAGCTTCGGCAGCACCTGATCCGATGCTGGTGCTTGGCCTCGAAACAAGCTGCGACGAGACCGCCGCCGCCGTCGTCGACGACAGCCGGCGCGTGCGCGCCGACCTGGTCTTGTCGCAGACGACGCTGCACGTCCCCTATGGCGGCGTGGTGCCCGAGATCGCCGCCCGCGCCCATCTCGAACATCTCGACGGATTGATCGCCCGGGCACTGGAAGAGGCCGGTATCGGCTTTGCCGATCTCGATGCCGTGGCCGCGACGGGCGGGCCCGGCCTCATCGGTGGCGTCATCGTCGGCGTGACGACGGGCAAGGCGATCGCTCTCGCGCGCGACCTGCCGTTCCTCGCCATCAATCATCTCGAGGGGCATGCGCTGTCGGCACGGCTGTCGCACGACCTCGCGTTCCCCTATCTGCTGCTGCTCGTGTCCGGCGGGCATTGCCAGCTTCTCGCCGTCGGGGGCGTGGGCCGCTATACGCGGCTGGGGACCACGATCGACGACGCCGCCGGCGAAGCCTTCGACAAGGCGGCGAAGATGCTGGGGCTGGGATATCCCGGCGGTCCGGCGATCGAGCGCGCCGCGAAGACCGGCGATCCCTCGCGATACCCCCTTCCCCGACCCCTCAAGGGACGGCCGGGTTGCGACTTCTCTTTTGCCGGCCTGAAGACGGCGGTGCGCCAGGCGGTGGCGGCAGTCGTCGCCGCCGGTCAGCGACCGACGGCCCAGGAGGCGGCGGATCTTGCCGCCTCGTTCCAGGCGGCGGTGGCGGACAGCCTGGTCGATCGGACGGCGAATGCGATCGCCGCGTTTCGCGAGCGGTTCCCAGGCGGCCAGAGCCTCGTCGTTGCCGGCGGCGTCGCCGCAAATACCCTTCTTCGCGAGCGCCTGCAAAGCCTGGCCAGCGCTAACGGCCTGACGTTCGTGGCGCCGCCGGTCCGGCTGTGCACGGACAATGGGGCCATGATCGCCTGGGCTGGCATCGAGCGGCTGCGGCTCGGCCTCACCGACCGGCTCGATTTCAGTCCGCGGCCGCGCTGGCCCCTGGATCTCGCCGCAGCGCCCGCGCAGGGCAGTCCCAAGCGCTAGACGAGTTAGGTGGAAACAATCCTGTCCGCTTGACGAGCCCCTCGCCCACGGAGAGGGCGAGCGGCGCCTTTAAAAAAATTTCCCTCTCCACCCATTCTGATGGGGGGAGAGGGTTAGGGTGAGGGGGGTCAGACGATCGGCGCGATCTCGAAAGACCCTCACCCTCTCCCGCTTCGCGGGCGAGGGGCTTAAATGCACTAATTGAGTCTTGCCCCCTGCGCGATCCACTGGCCGAGAAGGGCGCGCTCTTCGGCGGTCATTTCGGTCTTGTTGGCCAGCGGCATCGTCTCGGTGATGATGGCGCGCGCGTTGATCTTCTGGACCTGCCGCTTGATCTCTTGCGGCGTGTCGAACTTCGTGCCGTTGGGCGCTTCTTTGATGACGTCATCCGACGGGTGAGCCGAATGACAGGTCGCACAGCGCTGGGCAACGATCGCCTGCACCTCGGCGAACGCGATCGGGGTTTCGCCCGGTTTCAGCGCCGCCTTGCCGGAGGGCTGGGCCGTCAGCAGGAACAAGGGCACGAACAGCACCGCCGAGGCGACCAGCGGCCACGGGCTCTGCCGGCCCTTGTGGCTGAGATTGATGAAGTGGTTCACGCCGCCGGCGACCAGGGCGGCCAGCAGCAGGACCAGCCAGTTATAGGGGTTGCCGAACGTGCTCGGGTAATGCCCGCTCAGCATGATGAACACGACCGGCAGCGTCATGTAGTTGTTGTGGACGGATCGCTGCTTGGCCGCCGCGGCAAGCGCCGGATCGCCCTTGCGACCCTGGCGCGTCGCCTCGATGAGCTGCCGCTGGGCGGGCACGATCACCGTCCACACGCTGGCGGCCATGATGATGCCCATCAGCCCGCCCACGTGCAGGAACGCGGCATGCCCGCTGAAGACATGGGTCAGCCCGTAGGCGATCCCGATGATCAGCGCAAAGCACAGCGCCAGCGGCGGCCAGCCGGTCTTGCCGAAGGGCGAGCGCCAGATCGCCTCATAAATTGCCCAGCCGCCGACGAGCGTCGCGAACCCGACGGCGATCGCAACCGCCGGGCTGATGTCCGCCTTCGCCGGATCGACCAGATAGAGGTCGGCGTCGACGTAATAGATCAGCGTCAACAGGAGGAACCCGGTGATCCCGGTGAACGCGGCTTCCCATTTGAACCAGTGGAGCTTCTTCGGCATCTCGGCCGGCGAGACCAGGACCTTCTCGACCCGGTAGAAGCCGCCGGAATGGACCATCCACAGCTCGCCCTCGAGGCCCGGCTTCGGCGTCGCCGGCGGCTCGATATTGCTGTCGAGCCACATGAAATAGAACGAGGTGCCGATCCAGCCGATCCCGAAGATGACGTGCGCCAGCCGCACGATCGCGTTCGGCCATTCGCCAAGAGAAAAATCCATCGCACTCCGTTGCGGCACAGTTAAGAACAGCGGCCGCCGCTGCGCGGGCGACTATGCCGGACAACCAGATTGCAAGTAAACCTCCGGGTCGCATGTGAACCTCCGCGGTCAGAAGGGCTTGCGCCGGGCGCGCGACCCCTCGATTATCGGCCTATGACGACGACCGGAGCAGAGCCATTCCAGCGTCTCGCCATCATCGGCGCCGGCGCCTGGGGCACGGCCTTGGCCATCGCCGTCCGCCGCGGCAACCGAATCACCGACATTCCGCTGTGGGCGCATGAGCACGAGGTGGCGGCGGATATAAACGCGCGGCGCGTGAACGAGGCATTTCTGCCCGGGCTCGAGATCCCGCCGGGCGTCCACGCGACAGCCGATTTGGGGTCGGCGATCGGCCAGGCCGACGTGGCGCTGATCGCCGTACCGGCCCAGCATGTGCGTGCGGTGGCGGAGCGGTGTGCCGGTGCGTTGCGTCCGGGCACGATCCTGGTGTTGTGCGCCAAGGGCATCGAGCTGAACAGCGGCAAGCTGATGAGCGAAGTGCTGGCCGAAGCCTGCCCGACCGCGCGCCTGGCGGTGCTGTCGGGCCCGACCTTCGCCGCCGAAGTCGCGGCCGGCAAGCCGACGGCGGTCACCCTCGCGTGCCGGGAGGGACCGGCGGGGGCGGCGCTCACGGCGACGATCGGCTCGGCGGCGCTGCGTCCATATCTCACCGACGACATCGTCGGCGCGCAAATCGGCGGGGCGGTCAAGAACGTGATCGCGATCGCCTGCGGCATCGTCGATGGACGGCACCTCGGCGACAATGCCCGGGCCGCCCTGATCGCCCGCGGGCTCAGCGAAATGACGCGGCTCGGCATCGCCCTTGGCGGCCGGCGCGAGACGCTGATGGGATTGTCCGGCCTGGGCGATCTCGCCCTCACCTGCAACGGGCAGCAATCGCGCAATCTCTCGCTGGGGATCGCGCTGGGCAAAGGCAAGACCGTGGCCGAGGCGCTGTCAGGCCGCCGCGCGGTCGTCGAAGGCGTCGACACCGCCGCCGCGGTGCTCGCGCTGGCCCGGCGGCAGGGGGTCGACATGCCGATCGTCGCCGCCGTCGACAGCATTCTTCACCACGGCGCCGACATCAACCGGACCGTCGCATCCCTCCTCGAGCGACCGTTCAAGAGCGAAGAGTGAGGCCATGAACTACTGGCTCATGAAATCCGAACCGGACACCTATTCCTGGTCGAAGCTGGTGACCGAGAAGCGCGGGCGCTGGGACGGGGTGCGCAACCCGATCGCGGCGCGCAACCTTAAGCGGATGAAGGTCGGCGATAAGGTGTTTTTTTATCACTCCAATATCGGCAAGGAGATCGTCGGCGTGATGGAGGTCGTGCGCGAGCACTACCCGGACCCCAGCGACGACACCGGCAAGTGGGTCGCCGTCGACGTGAAGCCGGACAAGCCGGTCAAGACGCCGGTCACGCTGGCCGCCGTCAAGGCCGAGCCGCGCCTCGCCGAGATGGCGCTCGCCCGTTATGCACGCCTGTCGGTGCAGCCGGTGACACCCGAAGAGTGGAAACTGGTCTGCCGCATGGCCGGCCTTGGCGCGTGAGCCGGAGGCTCTGCCGCCTCGAGGATTTGGCCGATCCCGGTGCCAAAGGGTTTTCCCTTCGCGACGACCGGGCGAAAGTGGAGATCTTCGTGGTCCGCTCGCAGGGCGAGGTCCGCGGCTACGTCAACTCCTGCCCGCATATCGGGACGCCGCTGGACTTCCTGCCGGACCGCTTTCTCACCCGCGACCGCACCGAAATCCTCTGCTCAACCCATGGGGCCAGGTTCGAGATCGCCACCGGGCTTTGCCTGGCCGGACCGTGCAAAGGACGCGCGTTAACCGGTGTCCCGCTGGCGGTGGACGCAGGCTGGGTCCGACTAAAGTAAACGGTAATGATTCTGGTCGGCGATCAGCGAGTGGCGTAAGCTTATGTAAGTTGACGCCCTAATAAGGGCTCAATTATTAAGTAGTGTATGCTGCTGGGAACCGACGCAGCGCGAGGGACGCAGAGCGTTCGGCCAAGGGCTGTCATGGCAAATGGATGTAGCCAATGACACGCAGGGTGATCGAGGACGAGGAAGCAATGTCCGGCGTTGACTCAGACAAGACCGCCTCTCTCGCAAGCCGGCAGGCCGATGATTCCGGCCTGCTCCGCCATCGGATCGTCACCCGCATGTTCTACCGGCTCGGTGGCGACACACTGAAGGCCTTTGTCGAAGCGCGGGCGCCCGAGCTCACGGTCGAGCCGTTCGAGAGCGACGCGGATCTCGGCGCGCGCGTCGCCAACGGCGGCGCCGTGGACCTCGTGATCTGGCGCCAGCAAGCGACCGACACCGACGCAATCGCCGGCGTCAAGGCGACGCTCGGCGCAACGTACCGGGGACCGGTCCTGCTGATCGTCGACCGCTACGACGCGACCCTGGTGAGTCGCGCCCTGGCCCATGGGATTGCCGGCCTGGTGTCCAGCCACATGTCCGCCGACATGGTGCTGTGCGTGCTGCGCCTCATCCTCGCCGGCGGTACGTATTTTCCCTGCGAGCCCGCCTGGTTCGCGCCCGCGACGGCACCCGCCCACGAACCCGCGGCCGTGTCCGCGGGGTTGCAGCGCGGCTACGGCCTGACGCCCCGCCAGCTGGACGTCCTCGGCTATATCTGCCAGGGGATGTCCAACAAGATCATCGCGCGCGCACTCGGCATGCGCGAGACGACGGTGAAGGCGCATGTGATGCAGATCATGCGCCGGCTGAACGCCGACAACCGCACGCAGGTCGCGCTGCGGGTGGCACAGATGGGGTTCTCCGCACCGCAACCGATCAGCGCCGGCTCGGGCAAAGATTGAAACGGCACGTTGCGATCGCGCGATCCCGTCTCAGCAACGCGCCACGTCCTGCCTAAAACAGCACTCATTTCTGCCGGGACCGGAAACTCCATGGGCGGGCGGCGCCCGCATCAGGGAGTCCGATGAACGACCTCTCATCTTCGGCAAAGGATGCGCCGAAGACCTTTTCAGAGCGTGGGGTCAGCGTTCCGTTCACATCGTCGGAGCTGCTGTGGGCGCGCGTGCGCCAGAACGGCGAGGTGAAGGAGCTTCTCGTTCCGGGTCTGGCCAAGACCCGCGGCATATTCGTGTACGAATGGTCGACGATGCGGAACCGCTTCGCGCTGTCCCTGCAAGACCGATTGCTCGCGAAGGAGATCGCCAGCGGACCGCCCCCGACGCCCGATACGATCGTGGCCGCGACGCTCAAGGTGACCCGCAGCGGGGCCGCAGGCGCCGACGCCAAGACGGCGACCGAGGCGCGCGTTCAGCAGGCGAATGCCCTGTCCCAGCATCTGCGGCTGCATGTCGCGCAGCGGATCGCCGACCGCCTCGGACGCAAAGCCCAGACCCTCTCGATCGACGACTTGGGCTCGCCGGAAGGATTGCGGAAAGTCACCGATGCACTCTCGGAAGCCGCCCAGGTCTATGGCTTGAGCGGACCGACCTTCTACAACCGGATCGAATCGCTGGCGGCGATGCTGGCTCCGGTCGGCTTGGCCGGCTTACCCATCGAAGCACCGAACCGTCGCCTGGCGCAACGCCTGACGCAACTGGCGCGCACGCTCGCGGCCTGGGCGGAGGCTGGGGCTCGTGACGGCGATGTCGAAGCCCGGCTGGTCAGCCGGGTCGCCGCGGAAGCGGCGCGTCTCGCCACCGCCGGGCTGGCGAAGATCGATACCGACACGCAGGGGCTCGAGCTTCTCCTGACGGAATGGGACGAACGCGCCCCCGTATTGCGCGCGGAAACCGAGCGCATCCATTGGATTTTGGACGGCTGGGCGCGGTTTCTGCGTCTGTGGCAGAACGTCGCCAAGACGGGCCCGCAGGCCCAATCGCAAGCCCTGATCCTGATGTCCTATGCCATGCCGATGATCCCCACGGCGGAATTGCGCGCCGACGAGCGCGCCGCCTGGGAGGAGATGAACGCCGAGCTGACGAAGGTCATCGCCGCCCACCAGGACGGGATCGACCTGAAAACAGCACTCGATCTCCTCGGTCCGGAGTCCGAACAACCGCTGGCCGACCTCGCGGCACCGTCCGCGGCGCCCCCTCGACGGCGGGGGCTGTCGGCCGAAAAGCTCTCGCAGATCGTGCGCATCCTGGAGCCGGCCTCGGATCGTGCCGACGGCACGCCGGCGAAAACGATGCTGGCCGAGCTCAGACCCCAGATCGCGCAATTGCGTCCCGGGCGGGTGCCGCGCGCGCGACGGGTGATTTGCGATGTCTTCGAGGAGCTCCTCATCGACGGCGAGACATCGGGAAGGATCGCTTCGCGGATTCCGCGCTCGGCGATCATGCCCGCCTGGGCCCTGTTCCTGGACCGGGTCGACAAGGACCGCTTCGCCGCACTGGAGAAGAAGCTGGATCAACCGGAAAATGTCGCAGCACTCTGGCAATTGTTCGTCAACGCCGTGCAGCCGGACCTCGACGACGCGGCGTCGTTCACGAGCAAATCGCGGATGCTGATCGTTCGGCTGGGCGGCGAGGCGCATTACCACGCGCTGGAAAACATGGTGGGCGCCATCTCCGTCGCGCAACTTCTGGCGCAGCTGCGCGCGGCACTGCCGCCGGCACCGATCGGCGAATTCTCGGACGCGGATCTCGACAAGATCGCGCCGATTTTGAACGACGTGCGGAATGCCAATCCGAGCCAGATCCAAACCGCGCTGTCGATCATCATGACCCGGATGGCGGAGCCCTGGGCGATATCCAAGCTGCTTGAAATGCTCGCCGCGACCGGGCGCTTTCGGTCGAGTGCCGGAATTGCCGGCTTCGTGGCCACCGCCATGATCGGCCAGCTGGAAGGCCGCGTCCAGGACGTGCGCCGGCTGGTCGAGGGTCCGGGCGCTGACGTGTCACCCGAGGGCATCGGCGAAGCAGCCACGACCTTGGTCGATTCGATCGCGCAATGCGCCCAGACCATCGCCGGCACCACGGCGAGCCTCGCCGTTTCGGGAACGCCGGGACAGGTCGAGGACGTCGCGGCGTTGCGGGAGAAAATCTCGGCCCTGGTCGCCGCGAACATGGGACGCAGCGGCGCTGCCTCATTGCTCGCGGCATTCACGGGCGCACCCGCCGTGCGGGGCGACAACGGCGCTCTCCGGCCGGGTGCCCGCTGGCGCTTCGATCAGCCGTTGGACGCCGCCACGTTGCGCAATGCCGAGCTCTACGCCCGCGCCTTGCGACGGGCCCAGGAGAGTGCCGCCGTTCTCGGCCTGGGCGACAAGCTCTCGGCCGGGCTGAAGCAAACCGTCGAGGAGTTCGAAAAAGTCGTCGGCGTGTTGTTCGGCCAGATGCGGACAGCGCAATTGGATCGCGTCCAGCGCGAAGACGCGCGGAACCACGTCGCCGGCATCGCGCATGTGTTCGAGATCCTGACCGATTCGGAGCGCGCGGAGCGGCTGCTGGGCAAAGGGCACGAAGCCGTCGGCTGACCACCTATTGGCCGTCGCAAATTATTGTAAATCCGTGTAAATTTGCCCGGGTCTCGACGCGACGGCCGCCATCTAATGGAAAAGTAACAAAGTTGCTGTTCACTGCGTCACGGCCATAGCGCCGCCGGCGCATTCGACGGTCCGAGACTGCGGCAGGCGAGACGCCTTGGCGTCCACCTGATTTGAACGACCGCTGCGGTTCGCCGCGGCGAGGGATTACGCCCGATGGCGGATTTGCCGGTTACCCCGCTGAGCGAGAAAGACGCGCCCAAGACCTTCGTCGAGCGCGGGGCCGCGGTTCCGTTCACGACGCCGGCGCTCATGTGGGCGCGGGTCCGCCAGCGCGCGAACATCAAGGAGCTCCTCGTTCCGGGCCTGGCGAACACCCGCGGCATCTATGTGTTCGAATGGGCCGGCATCCCGCAGCGGTTCACCCTCACGCTTCACGACCGGCTGTTGCATCGCGCCATAGCCGCCGAGCCCAGCCCGACGCCCAGTGTCATCGCGCGCATCGCCAATCGGATTGCGCTCAGCGGCGCTGCCGGCGCCGACGTGCAGGTCGCGGCCGAACGCCGGGCCAGACAGGCGGCGGAGCTGGTGCTGCTGGCGCGGCTGACGCTGACGATGCGCATGATCGCGCGCATGAACGGAGACGGATCGGCGATGACGCTGTCCGAGCTCCGCACCGAAGCCGGCGAGCGGCGCGCAAAGCAGCTGCTCTCCGAGATCGCCGGACGCCTCAAACTCACCCCCCAGAGTTTCCACGACCGGATCGAAGGCCTCGCCACCGTGCTCGGCGAGATCGGCCTGCCCGGGATGCCGGTCAAGTCGCCGGCGCGCCGGCTGCTTCAAAGCCTGGTCCAGATCACGCGGGTCCTGCGCGAATGGGCCGACGAGGGAAAGGGCGATGCGGTCGTCGAGGCGCGCCTGGTGGCGCAAGTGGCCGAGGAGACGTTCCGACTTTCGGAGCAGCAAACGGCGGTGATCGACGACAACGCGCAAGACATCGATTCGCTCCTGCGCGAATGGCCGGCGGGCGAGAAGATGATGGTGGCCGCCGCCGAACGCCTGGCATGGCTGCTCGACGGCTGGGAGCGGCTGACGAATATGTGGCTCGACGTCGCCGACAAGAGCGCCTCTCACCAATCGAAGACGCTGGCCCTCATGTCTTATCTTCTTCCGATGGTGCCGGTCCGCGAGCTCCAGGCCGAAGACGCCGGCAAATGGGCCGGGTTCTCGACGATCCTCTATAACCAAGCGCGCTCGTCCGAGACGCCGCCGACGGGCCTGATCGATTTCGAGATGATGCTGCGGCTCGAGGGCCATCGCGCCCGCGAGGCATCGTGATCCAGGCGTCCGCGACATCCCCGGCCGCTCCGGCACCGGCCGACGAGGCGGCGGACACCGCGGCCCGGGCCAAGGCGCTCGACGACGAAAAGCTGCGGCAGATCGTATCGCTGCTCGAGGCGGCGCTCGAACGCCCCGACGGTGCCGCGGCCGGAGCGATGCTGGAGCAGCTGCGGCCGAAGCTGATCGAAGCGCGGCCGCCGCGCCGCCTGACATTGCGGCGCCTCTTTTGCCAGCCCTTCGAGGACATGCTGGTCGACAGCACCCCATCGGGTCATCTGGTCGGGCGGATTCCGCGTTCGGCGATCCTGCCGACCTGGAACCTGTTCCTCGAGCGCGGAGACCGGGACGTCATCGACCGGGCGCAGAGCAACCTCGCCGACGGCACCGCCGTGGCGGCGGCGCTCGACCATTTCGTCAGCGTGATCAAGGCGGAGCTCGCCGAGGCCGCGGCATTCGCCACGAAAGGCCGCTCACTGCTGCTGCGGCTGGGCGGCGAGGCTCACTATCTGGCCCTGGAAGTGATGGTCGGTGCGGTGAGCATCGCGCGCCAGATCGGTCAGCTGAAGGCGGCGCTGCCGCCCAAGCCGATCGCCGAATTCAAGGACAATCATCTCGACGCCTTGGCCGCCATCCTCAACCAGATCCTCAAGACGGCACCCGACCGGATCGCCACGGCGTTGTTCGTCGTCATGGCGCGAATGGCCGAACCGTGGAAGATCGCAACCGTTCTTGAAAACCTGGCGGCGACCGGCCGATTCAGGTCGAGCGCCGGGATCAACGAGTTTTCAAGCGCCGCCCTCGTCGCCCGGCTCGAGACCCAGGTGCAAGACGTGCAGGCCCTGGCGGAGAGCGCGACGAAGCCGGCAGCGCCCGACCAGCCGCCGCCGTCCAAAGGCGAAGCGGCGGCAGCCCTTGCACTGGAGGCCGGAGAGGCCGTGCAGAGCCTGGCCGGGACGCGCGAGGCGCTCGAGAAGGCCGGCAACAAGGCGCAGCTCCGTGGACTGGAGCGCGCGCGGCAAGTGCTGCGCGAGGTGGTCGACGCGAACATCGTCGACGGCGCCGCGGCCGCGATCGTCGGCGCGGTCTCGCGAAGCGGGCCGACGATGTCGTTGAGCGCCCCGCCCGATCCGGCGGTCGTGCGCACGGCCGAGCTGCGGGCGGTGGCGTTGAAGCGAAGTGCCGCGTTTGCGGACCTGCTGACGTTGGAGGGCGACGTCGCCGACAATCTGCGGCGCGCGACCGAAGGCGTGGAGAAGGCGGCGTCGGAACTGTTCGGACAGATCCGCCGCGGCAATCCGCAAGGGAGCAGCCGGGAGGCGGCGCGCGCCCATGTCATGAGCCGGGCACGGCTGATGGAGCTCCTGGCCGGCCCGGAAAAGGCCGAGCAGCTGTTGATGCGCGGACTGGACGCTCTCGGCGAGCGACTCTGACGCTGCGACGGCGCCGCCGACGACCTTGTTTCTGCTTTGTTTTTGCGCCAATAATCGGGCCAAAGCTGAAGACGTTTCAGGGAGCCGGTCCGATGCCGCATGGTCAGACGTTCGCAGTTCCCGCCGCCGTCGCAAAATCGGCATGGATCGACGAAGCCGGGTACACGGCGATGTACGAGCGCTCGATCCGGGATCCGCAAGGATTCTGGGCCGAGCACGGCAAGCGCATCGACTGGATCAAGCCCTACACGAAGATCAAGGACGTGTCGTACTCCGGCGACGTCCATATCCGCTGGTATGACGACGGGACTCTCAATGCCTCGGTGAATTGTCTCGACCGCCATCTGCCGAAGCGGGCGAATCAGACGGCGATCCTCTGGGAAGGTGACGATCCGAAGGAAAGCAAGCACGTCACCTACGCCGAGGCGCATGAGCAGGTGTGCCGGCTCGCCAACGTGCTGAAAAAGCACGGCGTCAAGAAGGGCGACCGCGTCACCATCTACATGCCGATGATTCCCGAGGCGGCTTACGCGATGCTGGCCTGCGCCCGGATCGGCGCCGTCCATTCCGTGGTATTCGGCGGCTTTTCGCCGGACTCCCTGGTCGGCCGCATCCAGGACTGCGATTCGAATTTCGTGATCACGGCCGATGAAGGGTTGCGCGGCGGCCGCAAGGTGCCGCTGAAGGCCAACACCGACGAAGCGCTCAGATCCTGTCCGAGCGTCAAGAACGTCCTCGTGGTGCGGCGCACCGGCGGCAAGATCAACTGGGTCGAGGGCCGCGACCTCTGGTACCACCAGGAGCTCGAAGCCGTGTCGCGGGATTGCCCGCCGGCCGAGATGAGCGCGGAAGACCCGCTCTTCATCCTCTACACGTCGGGATCCACGGGACAGCCGAAAGGCGTGCTGCACACGACCGGCGGTTACATGGTGTTCGTCTCGATGACGCACCAGTATGTCTTCGATTACCACGACGGCGACGTCTATTGGTGCACGGCGGACGTCGGCTGGGTCACCGGCCACAGCTATATCGTCTATGGCCCGATGGCCAATGGCGCCACCACGCTGATGTTCGAAGGCGTCCCCAACTACCCGGACTTCTCCCGGTTCTGGCAGGTCATCGACAAGCACAAGGTCAACATTTTCTATACGGCGCCCACGGCCATTCGGGCGCTGATGCGCGAGGGCGAGCAGCCGGTGAAGAAGACCAGCCGCAAGAGTTTGCGGCTCCTCGGCAGCGTCGGCGAGCCGATCAATCCCGAAGCGTGGCTGTGGTATCACCGCGTGGTCGGCGACGAACGCTGTCCGATTGTCGACACGTGGTGGCAGACCGAAACCGGCGGCATTCTCATCACCCCGCTTCCGGGCGCCATCCCGACCAAGCCGGGCTCGGCAACCAAGCCGTTCTTCGGCGTTGAGCCGGTGATTGTCGACGGCGAAGGCCGTCATCTCGAGGGGGCGGCGGAAGGCAATCTGTGCATCGCCGATTCATGGCCGGGCCAGATGCGCACCGTGTTCGGCGATCATCGACGGTTTGTCGAGACCTACTTCTCGACCTTCAAGGGCAAGTACTTCACCGGCGACGGCTGCCGGCGCGACGAAGACGGCTACTACTGGATCACCGGACGCGTCGACGACGTGATCAACGTCGCGGGGCACCGGCTGGGCACCGCCGAAGTCGAGAGTGCCTTGGTGGCGCATCCCAAGGTCGCCGAAGCCGCGGTCGTCGGCTATCCGCACGACATCAAGGGCCAGGGCATCTACGCGTACGTAACGCTCAATGCCGGCGAGCACCCGACCGAGGACCTCCGCCTGGAGCTCGTCGGCTGGGTGCGCAAACAGATCAGTCCGATCGCGACGCCGGATCTCATCCAGTGGGCGCCCGGCCTCCCGAAGACCCGCTCGGGCAAGATCATGCGGCGCATCCTACGCAAGATCGCCGCGAACGAGCACGAGAATCTCGGCGACACGTCGACCTTGGCCGATCCGGCCGTGGTGACGGATCTGGTGACCAACCGGATGAACCGGGGCTGATCACGCGATCACCCCGCGCCGCGAGGATGACGCCAGCCGACTTGCCCGGCTTCGCCGTACCTGATACTTAGGCGCCGCCGGATTCCACCTTTGACGGTTGAATTTTTTCATGAGCCGTAAATGGTTGGCCGTTGCCGCCAAAGCAGCGGTCTCGGCGTTGCTCCTCTGGTATTTGCTCGATCGGGTAGACATCAAGGACGTGATGGCGCGGGCTCGCCACCTTGAGCTCGGCTACGCGATACTCTGCGTTGGGGCGCTGGCCACCCAGACGGTGCTTGTGACCGCGCGGTGGTGGCTGGTGGCGCAGATCACCGAAGCCTATCTCGAACCTCGGACCGCGTTCCGCATTCTGTTCATCGGGATGTTTTTCAACCAGACACTCCCCTCATCGGTGGGCGGCGATGCGGTGCGGGTGTGGCTCCTGACACGCGAAGGACTTTCGATTGGAAAGGCGGTGAACGTCGTCCTGTGCGACCGCGTCGTCGGCCTGGTCGTCCTGGTGGGCATCATCGGCCTCAGCCTTCCCGCCCTGAATGCCTATATCTCCGACACCGCGACGCGGACCGCCCTGAACTTCATCGCCGCCGCAGCCTTCGTCGGGTTCCTCTTATTCCTGCTGGCCGGCCAGAAACTGGCCGGACTGCTCCGGCGCTGGCGCCTGACCCGGCCGTTCGGCAATCTCGCCACGGATTTCAGGCAGCTCTTTCTGCGGCCGCGAGCAACCGCGATCCTCATGGGGCTGTCGACCGTCGTGCACCTTCTCACCGTGGCCGCGGTGGCGTTGCTGGGCTGGGGAACGGGAATCCCGATCACGTTCCTCGACTGCTTCATGGTCGTACCGACGGTTCTGCTCGTCACGACCCTGCCGATCTCCATTGCCGGGTGGGGGGTGCGCGAAAGCGCCATGGTCGCCGGCTTCGGGCTGGTCGGCATCGCTACCGGCGACGCTCTAGCCCTGTCGGTGTTGTATGGGCTGTTCCAAATGCTGGTCGCGCTGCCGGGAGGTGTGGTGTGGCTGGTCGGGCGCCGGGATGCGCGTCTCGTCGCTCCGACCGACGCGTAAACGAGCGGCGGTTCGGACGTACGTGGCCGGGCCGGCCGCGCCGACCGGCCGGCGTCAATGATTCACTCTCTAGAGGCGGGGCTGGCTAAGATCCGCGCCCGAATTGTCGCGGGCGATGCCAAGGCGGAGGTCTGACCCGGAAAGCGTCGTTTTGCTCGCATCAGCCGACCGGAAGAGCCCGATGTCACCACGAGCCGCCGCGACGCCCACCATCGCCAACCCTAGCGCGATCGCCAACGCCTGGACTCGGGTAATCATCATGGCTGGGCTCCTCCGGCCCGATAACGCGACGATGCGGGCCCTTATTCCATCTCCGGCCGACATTTGCCCGGGCTCGAACACCTGGGCGGGTTCGCGCGGCGGATGAAAAAAGAGAAGGGCCCGATCGGGTCAGCAAGTGTCCAGCCTGCCACCGGTATTGGGGCGCGCCAAGCCGCGCACGATTTGCTGCGCGATGTCCTGGACCACCGCCATCCCCTGGACGAAGCCCTGGAGCGACGCGCGGACGACCAAGACCCGCGGGAACGGGCTTTTGCCCGCCTGCTGGTGCTGACGGTTCTCCGCCGGCGCGGCCAGATCGATGCGGCTATCAACGCCTGTCTCGACCGGCCATTGACGCCTAAGGCCCGGAACGCCCTTAATATTCTGCGCCTAGGCGCGGCCCAGCTGCTGTTCCTGGACACCCCGCCGCATGCCGCGGTCGGCGAAACCGTCGAGCTCGCTGCGGGTCGGCTTGCCGCCTACGCCGGACTTGCCAACGCCGTCCTCCGCCGCCTCGCCCGCGACGGCCGCTCCGTGATCGAACGCCAGGACGCCGCGCGACTGAACACCCCGGACTGGCTGTGGAACAGCTGGCTCGCCGCTTACGGCGAACCGACGACCCGGGCGATCGCCGAGGCTCACGTCCGGGAGCCGCCCCTCGACCTGTCGGTCAAAGGCGACCTCGAAGGCTGGGCGGCGCGGCTGGAGGCCGACCTCCTGCCCACCCAAACCCTGCGGCGGCCGGTCGGCGGCGCCGTCTCCGGCCTCGCCGGCTTTATGGAGGGCGAGTGGTGGGTTCAGGACGCCGCCGCGGCACTTCCGGTCCGGCTGTTGGGCGCGGTGGAGGGCGAAACCGTGCTCGACCTTTGCGCGGCACCGGGGGGCAAGGCGGCGCAGCTGGCGGCGCTGGGCGCCCATGTCGTTGCGGTCGATCGTTCGGCCAGGCGGCTTGCCCGCCTCGAGCAAAATCTCCAGAGGCTGCGGCTGACAGCGGACATCCACACCGCCGATGCGGCCACCTGGCGACCCCCGTCGGCGGCCCGCCTCGTGCTGCTCGATGCGCCCTGTTCGTCCACCGGCACGATCCGGCGACATCCCGATGTCGCTTACCTCAAGTCGAACGCCGACATCGCCCGTCTTCTTCCCACCCAGGACCGCCTCCTCGATGCCGCGGCGGAGATGCTGGCGCCCGGCGGCACGCTCGTCTATTGCGTCTGTTCCCTGCAGCCCGAGGAGGGGCCGGGTCGCATCGGGGAATTTCTGGCGCGGCGGCCAGACTTCGCCAAACGCCCGATCCAGCCTTCAGAGGTCGCCGGATTTTCGGAGCTGCTGACCGACGGCGATCTTAGGACATTGCCGTGCCATCTCGGCGAGCGCGGCGGCATGGACGGGTTTTACGCCGCCCGTCTCGTGCGGCGGGCTTAAGGGCGCTCGGGCGTGGACGTGGACACCGCGAAGAAGTCAGCCAGCTGAAGCCGGATGTCGGAACTGACGTCCTGCAGCACGCGGTCACGCGCGCCGCTCAGGCTCGAGACCGTCGCGAATTCGGACGTCGTGACCTCATATGTCGTCTCCGACAAGCTCGAGCCTTGGAACACATAAAGGCGCCGCTGTTCGTCGAACACGCGGAAGCTGACCGACGCGGTATAGGCGACGCGGCTCGCCGTATTGTCGCGCTGGATGGCGACTTCGCGGCGCGGCTCCGTCAGCACGATCTGCAGGCGATAGCGGGTCGGTCCCTGGAGGCCCTTGGGGGAGAGGCCATCGAGAAGATAATTCCGCAGGATCTGTCCCGACCGGTCGGGAATCATGTCGATTTTGACTTGGGCGAGACTGTCCTGAACGAGGGGATTGGCCGACCGCCCCAGAAGGGGGTGAAAGCCACAGCCGGCGCAGGCCCCCGCCAGCAGCAACAGGCCCACCCAGCGGCGGATCCGGAGCCACCGAGCTAGCCCGCTGAACATGTCAATTGCCGGATGATGATGCGACATTGGTGGTGATCTGCCCAAGGTTCCTGAAAATGACTCGAACGATAAAGGCCGTGTCCGGAGGCGCATCGGGAGTGCCGGTAAAGCGGCGCGTGTAGTCGAGGCCGACGACAAGACATTCGTCTTCGTAAAAGAGCGTGGCGCCGGAGCTCAACTCGCCGCCGTTATGCGCGATGCTGGTCAGATACCGGAGCTGCGTGCGCCAATTCGGGGTCAACCTGTTGTCCACCACGAGACCGACCTGCTCGACGTTGTCGGTCAGATTGGCCTGCGTGCGCTTGTCCACGAAAATATAACTGCCGCTTACCCTGAACGCCTGCGGGCCCAGCGAAAGGCTCGCGGTGTCTCGGGTCGCCGACAACGTGTTTCGGTCGAGCTGAGTGTTGATACGGGCCGACACGAAAGGGTGCGGCGAGAAGACGATGCGGCCGACGTAGTTGGAGCTTTGCGTGTCGAGGCCGGTCCCGGTCAGAAACGGCGACTCGCGCTGCAACCGATAGCTCTGGCCGAGGAAGACACCGCCGCGCCCGCCGTTATCGCGGATGAACGTCGTGTTGATGCCGTAGCTGATGCGCTCGCCGCCCTCGACGCGGTCGTATCCGTCGAATCGGCTCAGGCGGAACAGATTGGTGGCATCGAAGTCGACCGCACGGCTGTCCTCGTTCGGATACCTCGCCTGCACGCCGTAAACCGGGGCCGCGGCGGCGAACACGGTGGGCTCCACGATGGTGCGAATATCGCCGTCACGCCGGGCGAACGGCCATCGCCACCCGACGCCAAGCTCGGGAACCGGTCGCACCTGAGTTCCGGTCACGGCCGGAGCGGAGGGATCCGGAATGCCCCCCAGAGTCGAGGTGTGGTAGACGTCGCCGCGCATCGACGCGGTCAAGGTGTAGATCTCGCCGCTCGGCGCGATATAAGGCAGCTCCCATCCGCCACGCACGACCAAGCGTTCGTCGCGCGTGCCGTGCGTACGCGTGACGTACATCGTGTTCGCATCGAACGTATAGTGTCCGCCGTATTTTCCCGGCTCACCCACGTAATTATAGTCGAGAGCCGGCAGGACGATGGGCGACAGGCCGCTCTTGTCGCCTGCCCGCAGGCTTTGGAATGCAAAGGTGTTGGCGGCGGCGTAGCTGCGGTCGAAAAAGCCTTCCCGGAAAACATTCGATGTCAGCGTCGTCGACGAGACGAACCCGTAGCGCGATAGCAGGCGATAGCGCTGGAGATAATCCGGGTCGGTCGCGCGTTCGACCTGCAGGCCCCAACGCCAGTCATCGTCGATATCGAAATGGCCGTTTGCCTTCACGTGACCGCGGAAACCGGAACGAATGGGGTCTTCGGCTCGGGACAGCTCCGTGGCGCTGGCGGTTCCGTTAAGCTCGCCGGTGGCAGTCCGCGCCCGGAGTTGGCCGCCGAGCAGCGGGTAGTTCTGATTTTGAAAGAACATCGGCTCGAGGGTCAGGTCGGAGCTGTCATCGATCACCACGTAGTACGGGACAGTGACCTGCGGCCCGGTAACTGAAGATGAGAGATAGGCCGGCATCAGGAAGCCGCTCCGGCGCGGAACCGTGCCGTCGGGATGAGCCATGTACGGCGTGTAGAAAACCGGGATGCCGCCGACCTCGAGCCAGGCATCCGTGTAGCGGATCTCCTTCGCCTCGGCGTCATGGGTGATGCGCGCGGCCTTGATCTGCCAGAGCGGCGGAAGCGTGGGATCGTCCTTGCAAAGATCGCAGGGGCTGTAAACGGCGCGCCGCGCGACCGTGACGGCACCCCCTTCGGCCCGTCGCGCGCTGACGGCGGCCAGCCGCGACTGGTCGGCGAGGAGCATGCGCAGATTCTGGATGACGCCGTCGCGGAGATCGTCCATGAGCTCCATGTAGTCGGCGAACATCACCTCGCCCGTCGGCTCGACGAGGCTGATATTGCCGCTCGCGGTGACGGTGTTGGTGAGTCGATTGAACGAGACGACGTCGGCGCGAAGGATGCGCTCGCCCTGCGCGATCTCGACGTGACCGCGCGCCGTCACGATCCCGAGCTGATCGTCATAGTTGACTTCGTCCGCGTTGAGCAGAACCGGCAGCCCGGTCTGGACGCTTGGCGTCACGCGATACTGCGCATCAGCCCTGAACGGCGACATGAGCGCGCCGAACACCACGCCGGCCGCGACACAGAGCGTCGCGGCTCTCCGCCGTGCGCGCCTGCGGCGACGGCCTGACTTATGCCGCAGACGGCCGGGCATCGGCGCGTGACTCTCCCCCGTTTTGCGCGCCGGATTATAGCGGTCGGGGGCGAAAATCCCAGCCCGATTTCGACTCGAAATGTTTGAGATTCAGGCGCTTGCGCGGCCAATTTCATTCGCCTTGCGGGGGCGGAGCCGACCTGTTACGAAGGCCTGACATGGCGGTTGACAGCCGGCAGCGAAAAATCCGCATCGCCCCGTCGATCCTGTCGGCGGACTTCGCGCGTCTTGGCGAAGAGCTCGCGGCGATGACAGCGGCCGGTGCCGATTATCTCCATATCGACGTCATGGACGGTCACTTCGTTCCCAATCTCACGATCGGTCCGGCCGTGGTGAAGGCGCTCCGCCCTCACTCCAAGCTGCCGTTCGATGTCCATCTGATGATCTCGCCCGTCGATCCGTTCGTGGCCGCCTTCGCCGAGGCCGGCAGCGACATCATCACCGTCCATCCCGAAGCCGGGCCGCACCTTCATCGGACCATCCAGCTGATCAAGTCGTTGGGCAAGAAGGCCGGCGTATCGCTCAACCCCGCAACGCCGGTCGAGGCCGTCGATCAGGTCCTGGACGATGTCGATCTCGTGCTGGTGATGTCGGTCAATCCCGGCTTTGGCGGCCAGAATTTCATTGCAAGCCAACTCGACAAGATTCGGGCGCTGCGGCAACGCATCGATGCGTGCGGCCGGCCGATCGAGCTCGAGGTCGATGGCGGGATCAATCCCGAGACCGCGCGCAAGGCGGCCGCCGCCGGTGCGGATGTTCTGGTGGCCGGGACCGCGAGCTTCTCGGGCGGGAGCGCCGCGTACGCGGACAATCTTCGTCGCCTCCGCGGCGAGTAGCCGGCAGCATGGGCCTCGCCGAACTGGCCTATGCCAGCCCGTTCTATCGCTTGCTGCTGGCAGGGCCCGCGCCGTCGAGCCTGCGCTGCGCGCCCCCAGCACCGTGGCCCGGCGACAAGGCCCACGGAAAATCCATTGTCGACGGCACGATTCGCTGCGCCGGGCAGGCGGTCCGAATGGCCGGGCTCGACTGGAACGCCGCGGATCTGACCGCCGACGCACTCGATGAGCTGCACGGGTTCAACTGGCTGAGCGACCTGGCGGCGCTGGGCGGCGACAGAGCGGCCGGTACGGCGCGCCGGTTGATCGAGTCCTGGATCGGTCAACACGCCCATTGGACGCCGGCGGCATGGTCGCCCGCAACGCTGGGGACCCGGATTTCCGCCTGGCTGGCCAACGCGAAATTCGTCGGCCGCGGCGAGGACGATCCGCTGTGGCGGCGCATGTTGTCGTCGCTGGCGCGACAGATGCGACATCTCGGGCGGGTGGCCGGCGGCGGACCATCCGGCATCGGACGGTTCAGGGAACTTCGCGGTCTCGTCTACGGGGCCGCGTGCGGTATCGGACCGGCTCGCCGGCTCGACCATGCGCTGCACGTACTGTTGCGGGAGATCAAGCGCCAGGTCCTGGGCGACGGAGGGCATGTGGCCCGGTCTCCGGCCGGCCACCTCGAGGTCCTGGAAGCGCTCGTCGATATCCGGACGATGTTGCTCCTGGCCCAGCACAGGCCGCCGATGGATCTGATCTCGGCGATCGATCGCATGGCGCCGGTCGCGCGCTTTTATCGGCACGGCGACGGCCGCTTTGCGCTGTTCAACGACTCGGCTGAAGGAGACGGCGACCGGATCAACGCCGTCCTGGCGCGCGCCGACGCCGGCGGCCGACCGCCGGACTCCGCGGCGGGTTTTGAGCGGATGACGGCCGGCGCAACCGTCCTGATTGCCGATGTCGGTGCGCCGCCGCCGCAGGGGTTCGACGAGCGGGCTCACGCCGGATCATCGAGTTTCGAGATGAGCGTTGGCCGCGACCGGATCATCGTCAACTGCGGTGCCTTGACGGGGGCCGATTCCGGCTGGCGGCGCGCCCAGCGCGCGACCGCGGCTCATTCCACGCTGACGGTCGACGACACCAATTCATCGGAGCTGATCGATGCCGGCGGCTTCGGGCGCAAAGCAGCTGTCCAATCCGTGCGCGAGTCTGCCGACGGCGCCATCTGGATCACCGCAAGCCATGACGGTTACGCGGCCAATTTCGGACTCGTTCACCGACGGCGACTCTATCTGTCGAGTGATGGCAATGACCTCAGGGGCGAGGACTCTCTGACGGGCGCGCATCGCGGGCGTTTCGTCGTGCGGTTCCACCTCCACCCCGATGTCCGGGCTTCGGTCGTTCAGAACGGGCTCGCCGTGTTGATGCGGGCCGGATCGGGTGCCGCGTGGCGGCTGCAGGCGACCGGCGGCGCACTTGAATTGACCGAAAGCGTCTATCTCGACGGTCAGACCCGGCGGCGAACCGAAGCGGTCGCGCTGTCGGGCGTTCTCGACGGCAACGGCGCCGTGGTCAAATGGGCCATCAAACGGGCAGCGGGAATTTGATCTCGCGCCCACGATCGCCATGAGGCCACAATCCGCCTCCACGCTCGTCCCGGCCACGTTCAAAGTCCTGCTGTGGCTCTGGGTGCTCGGGGTTCTCGCCGGCTATCTCTACCAGTTCCGTGGCTTCGTCGCGCCGCTGCTGCAGGTGATGAGCTGACGCCCCATGGACGGTCTGCTCGCGATTGCCACCGCGCTGTTCCTGGCCGCCTCGGCGGCGGGCCTGGGGGCGGTCATCCTGAAGGCGTTGGGGCTGAGAGAGCGCCTGCCCGCCCTCGAAAGCTGGCCGGTGAGCGTCATCATCGGTGTCGGCGCACTCGGATGGCTGATGTTTTTTCCGGCCGTCGCCGGCGCGCTCACCCGGCCCGTGCTGTTCAGCATCGCGGCGGCCGGCGTGCTCTGCCTCGCGATCGTCGTGCATCGGCATGACGAGCAGCCACGGCCGCCGGGCCGGATGCCGCCGACCATTAGCCCGATCATCGCACTGCTGGCGCTCCTCACGGCCGTCATCATCGGGTTCGATCTGATCGAAGCCCTGGCCCCTCCGGCCGACGCCGATTCGCTGGCCTATCATTTCGCGCTTCCCAAGCAATACGTCGCGGCCCAGCGGGTGACGTTCATTCCGCGCGCCGTCGACGGCTCACCGCCGCTCCTGCTTCACATGACCTATACGCTGGCCCTCGGCCTTGGGGGCGAGGCGGCGATGACGGTGTGGTCGACGATGATCGGCTGGCTGCCGGCCTGGTTGCTTTATGCCGTGTCGCGACGTTTCCTCGCGCCGGCCTGGGCGCTGGCACTGGCGGTTCTTTTCCTGGAGACACCGGCGGTCGTGTATAGCGGTGCTGCCGGTCACGTCGAGGTGAAGCTCGCCGGCTTTGCCCTGGTCGCGGCGATCGCGGCCGCCGACTCCATTCGCCTCAGCGACGCACGCTATGCGGTGCTCGCCGGACTGGCCGCCGGGTTCTTCGTGGCGGCGAAATACAACGGCCTCATCTTTGCGGGAGCCATTGGGCTTGCCCTTCTTCCGCAGCGCCATTGGCTGCGGGCCGGTCTGGTTTATGGCGTCACTGTCATTGCCGTCGGATGGCAATGGTATGCGTGGACGTATGCAAATTCGGGCGACCCGATGTTTCCGCTGCTGTACGGCTGGCTCGGCGCCACGGATGGGTTCTGGTCGCCCGGCATCGCCGACTATTTCAGCACCGTCAATTTCGGCGAGGACGCCCCGGCGCCGCACAATTTTCTGTGGCTCCTGGCGTACCCGTTTCTCGCGACCTTCGACGGAATACCGATCTGGGACTCGGCGCGCACCGGCCTTGGACCATTCCTCGTGCTGGCGCTGCCGTTCGCCGCCGGAGGCGTGTGGCATCGCCGGCGCGACATTCCGCTGCATCCGCTGACGACGATCGCGCTGATTGCCGTCGTCTTCTATGGGGCCTGGTACCTGTCGGGCACGTCGCAGCGCGTTCGCCATCTGGTGCCCGTCTATCCGCTCGCGCTACTGGTGCTTGGCGTCGCCGCAGCGCGGTTCCGAGAGCGCTGGACGGGTGCCTCAGCGCCGTTGATCGCCGGCATCGCGGCGACGCTGTTCATTCAGTTTGGCGGCCATGCCGTGTTTGCGCGGAATTATGCGCAATACTGGGCGAGCGGCGAGAGCCGCGAAGCGTTTCTCCTGCGCAACGTGGCGCGATACGCCCCCGTGCCCTGGATCAACAGTCATCTATCGAAGAACGACCGGCTCCTGCTGACCGAGCGCCAGCTCGTCTATCACATCGAGATCCCCACTTATACCGCGCAGACCCGGTTCCAATTTCTGGTCGATCTGGTTCCGGGCGACAGCAATCCGCGTCGCTTCCGCGATGAGCTTCAGCGTCTGGGCATCACGCATATTCTCTTGATGCCCTCGCTCGAGGACGCCCGTCGCGGGGTGCGCCACGTCTGGACGGACGACTTGGCGGCCTATACGGCGGCACTCGCGGACGCGGGGTGCGCGCATGTTTTGAAAACATTCTCGACGCAAGCCGCGGCGTCGCGGACCGTCCCGGGCCTCGCCAACGGCACGGTCTCGGCAGATGTCATCGAGGTGTCGCCGCGGACCTGCCGCTTTTAGGCCTTTTCGGCGACCAGCAGGACGTTCTTGCCGAACACGCCTCCGCACAAGCGGTCGAGCTGCCGGCTCACCGGAAACAATGCACGGTCATAAACTCTGACGGCCGACATGCTGACGGTTCCCGCGCCGCTATCGAGGGCTCTGAATGCCAATGCCGCGAAGAAGCCGAGGCTGTCCGCGTATCGGCAGGCGACCACGCGAAATCCGGCCGCCGCCACGCGCGAGCGCAAGGCGGATTTTCGGTAGCGCCGCTGATGCCCATAGCGCGCATCGAACGATGAATAGAGGATCGGAAACGCCGGCACGTACAGAAGCAGCCGGCCGCCCGGAGACAGGATCCGGTTGAGTTCGCGCAGCGCGGCCGCATCGTCCTCGATATGTTCCAGGACGTTGAGGCTGTAGACGGCGGGCACCGCCGCGTCGGGCAACGCCGCGAGCGACCCATGAACGTCGAATCCGTCGCCGCGCAGCCGCGCCGCCAAGGTGGGGTCCGGCTCGACGCACACGACCTGCGCGCCGCGATCCCGGACCATCCGGGAAAAGGTTCCGCTGCCGGCGCCAAAGTCGACGACCGGGCTGCGATGCGCGAGCCCGGTGACGACGGTCTCCGCCAGCCAGGTGTTGTAATTCACCGCCTCGGCGATGACTTCCAGCATGGCGATGCCGGCATAGGGCTCGGTCATTCGCCGGGGGTCCGCCGGGGGATACGTCGATGAAATCGCTGAGAGCGGCCGCGGACCGGCGATCGCCGCCAAGTCATCATGCTTTGCCCGGCCCCTGCGAGCGCGGCTTGCCGGGCCCGCGGAACAGAATCGTCCATATCATGGGGAAGACGTGATGCGCCCGGATCTTCTTTCCTTCCTCGTAAGACCGGCCGTAGTAGCTCACCGGCACCTCGTACATCCGCTTCGCGCGCGGCACCACCAGCGTCATGATCTCCGCGTGCTGCTCCCAGCCCATGGTGACGAGCTCGTCCGGATTCAGCAACGAGCGCCGGTAAAGCAGATAGCAGGAAAAAATATCGGTGAACGCCACATTGAAGCGGAGGTTGAACAGCCAGGTGAGGGCCTTGTTGGCGATCTTGTTCCAGAAATAATAGACCCGCGTGATCGGCGGGGCGGACATCCGGCTGCCCATGACCAAATCGGCCTGGAAGCGGATGACCGGACCCAGCAGCTTGACGTAGTCGGCGGGGTCGTATTCGAAATCGGCGTCCTGAAAGAGGATGTAGTCGCCGCCGGCCTGGGCAAGCCCCGCCTTCACCGCGGCCCCCTTGCCGCCGTTTTTGGACAGGCACACCAAGTGGCTGTAAAGCCGAGGGTGGGCCTCGATCTTCGCCCGCGTGCCGTCGGTCGAGCCGTCATCGACGACGATGACTTCGTAGGCGACGCCGTCGACCGGGTGGGCGGCGATCGCATTGAGGACATCGACGACGGTGTCCTCCTCGTTGTACGCCGGAATGATGATGCTCAGCTTCAGCATGTTGGTCGTCCTGCCCGCATACCGGGCCGGACCTTCAAAGGATTTCGGGTTTAGACCTGCCAAAGAGTCTCTGGAACCGTGGATCAAGCCGGCGCCGCAGGATCAGGAGGGTGGCCGCCGCCAATAGCCCGAGCAAGCTGATTATTTTCGCGATGAACAGCGTGCGCGGCGCATAGGTCATGGCAACGGAGTGGCGGCCCGGCGGGAGCACAACCCCGCGAAACGCGCCGTCGACGACGCCGAGATGGGCCGGCTGGCGGTCGACGGTGACGTGCCAGTTCGGATGCCAGGTATCGGTCAGCACGAGAATACCGGGGGTGCGCAATTCAGTCGCGATCTCCACCACGGCATGGTCATAGCGACTGATCGCCGTGAACTCCCCGTCCTGGCCGCTCTCCGTCGGGCCCGCATCCGAAATGCCCAATTTTCCGGCTTGCTCGATGAGCGCCGGATCATCCGAGGTCGCCACCGCGCGCGGCGGCCGGCCGATATCGATCGGGGTCATCCGGCTCTCCACCAGGCGGTGCGTTATGAACGCGCGCGGCAACGGATCGGGGTTTTCGAAGATGCGAAAATACTGATCCTCGTAGGCGCGCGGCCAGCCGGAATGCCCCATGAACTCGAGCAGATGAGGGTAGAAATCCGGCAACGTTGGAACAAGGATGTACTTCGTTCCGAGAAAATCGAAGGCGGCCAGGTTGATGGCCGCGATATCCCGGGCGTTGACGAGGGTGAGGAAATCTCCCCAGCGGTCGCCGACATCCGGAAGGAAGAGACGGCGGAACATCTCCTCGTAGCGGGGCTGCTGATGAAAGGTGATGTCGTCGATCTCATAAAGTCCGTAGGCCGCCCCGTATTCCGGCGGCGCGCCCCAATGGCCGTAATTGGCCATTCGGTGAAGGCCGAGATGCAGCCGCAGAAAGCGGACGAACGGCGGCGGGTGGGCAAACCTGTCGGTCCGCGATAGCCGATAGTGGTTCACGTAAAATGTGAGCTCGCCCCACGCAAGAACCGCCAGCAGCAGACCGGGAACCAGCTTGCTCTCCGACCGACCCAGGATCAGCAGGAGAGCGGCACAGGCTGCGACGAGCCCGATGGCGATGGGGATATAGCGCCCCGCGTCCGGGGGCGTGTCGGGTCCCATCACAGTCGCCGTGTAGGCGAGCGATCCCAGAATGAGCAGAGCGCCGCCGATCAGCGGGATCATGCGCACGCCGCCCCTGATCACACCCTCCGCGCCGAACGCGATCAGGATCGTGACCAGGGCCGAGATGCCGATCCAGACGTATTGCTCGCCGATGTGACCGAAGAGGGGCACGGCATTGATGACGGGGGTGAGGACGGGGACGCCGAACACCCGGCAGAGCATGAGCAGGAGAACGAGCCCGAGCGCGCCCACGAAGATACGACGCGGCATGGGCCAAGCGCGCACCGTCTGGAGCACGAGCAATCCGCCAATGATGCCCTGATGGAAGACGATGTTGCCGCGAAGCTGGTCGGCTTTGGGCGTGATCGCGTTGTACTGCTCGAAGACATGCTTCGGCGTGAACATCGATATGAAATTGAAGAAGTTCGCGGCAGCGAAGACACGGTGGGCGTAATAGTCGTCCGTCCGCATGTATTGCAGCGCTTCGGCGACCGGCAGGTATATGACGGCGAGGATGATCAATCCAAGGACGATGCCCGCGACCTGACCCAGGATCACTCGGGCGGGGCCGCGGTATGTCGAAGCCGAACCGGGATCTGCGGCCTCGAAAGATACCGCCGCCGCCGCGCCCATGAGCAGCATCGTGCCCACGATGACGATGTCCGTCGGCAGGAATGTCGATGACAAAATCAGCCCGGCGCCGCCCACGATTCCAAGGAAGGACATGACGCGCGGTGTCTTCGCGAAACTCACAAGGGCGAGGGCGAGAATCGGGAAGTAGAGCCAGGCCTGGGCGAAATTGGCACCCGGATTGGGCATATAAAATCCGCTCAGCAGGTAGCTCACGCCGCCGACAGTGGCCGCGAGCAGGCAAAGGCGGAGCTTTGCCGCGAGCAGCACGAGCAGGCAGAAGACGCTCAGGAAGCTGAATCCCAAAAGGACGGCATGGAACGCAAGGTCGCTCCCGCCGAGCACGGCCGTCAGGAACGAGAGCGGGGAGGTCTTAACATCGACGAGCGTTTCGATCCCGTACGATCCGGCTGCGGAATACGGGTTCCAGTACAAGGATTGGCCGCTCCAGATCGTGCGCTTGACGAATTGCGCCTCGGGCTCGGATTGGAATGCGCTGCCACCCGCGTCGGCATGTCCATGATAGGCCTCCCGACCGGGGCGCTCCGGAAACAGCTCCACCTTGTGCGGACGCGGGTCGAACGTGACATTCACGAAATTTGCGAGACTGAGGCTTGCGCCGCGAAACAGGACGTCTGGATAGGCTACGACGAACAAGATTGCGGCGATGATCAGGCACCGTCGGATCAATCGCCGCTCGTCCGGCTCGTCGTGGAGAAGAATCTCGGTCAGCTTAGGTTTCAGACGTGCTTGCCAGAGTCGCATATAGACCTTCGGATCGCCGCGTTGGTGCTTTGCGGCACCTTTCACTGCGGCGTTTAACAACCGTCGCACAGTGGGGGAGCTATAAGCCCGATCTGCTGACCATTCTCAACCGGCTTCTCGTAGCACGGATGCTTCGAGACGGTCGCGGCGGTGCTGGCGCTGTTTCAAGCCGCCGCGACCGGGGACCCGCCCCGAAAGTCGAGCATCGGATCGCCGCGCCGTCACGCCGTAGACGTCAGGACAGGTTCAGGCCCGGTTTGGAAAAGGCGAGGGCGTCCCGCGAATCGGCGGTGGGCCGGGTCTTGATCTGTATTCCGCAACCGCGGTCGCGGCTGAATCCGGTCGCGTCGACTTGCTAGATTCCTATAACTAACTGAAATAACTATAAATTATGTAAACCTGAGCGGCCTTGGTTGACGTTCATCTGATGAACAGGGTAGGTTGTTCAGGCCGTGAACAGCGCCGCGAAGGGCTAATTCCGAGACATGGCCGGTCCGACCGAACACGCCGAGTCCGAGAAAGCCCGCATTCTGCTGGGCTTGCTCGAATCCGTGGAGCGGGACGGCGGGCAGACCCAGCGGCACTTGGCCGCCGAACTCGGCATCGCGCTTGGCCTCGTCAACGCCTATCTCAAGCGCTGCATCAACAAGGGCTTGGTCAAAGTCCGCGAAGTGCCGACGCGGCGCTATGCCTATTACCTGACTCCCCAAGGGTTCGCCGAAAAGTCGCGGCTGACCATCGATTATCTCTCGTATTCGTTTGCGCTGTTTCGCCGCGCGCGGTCCGACTACGACGAGACCCTGAACGCGGCGCGGGCGCGGGGTCTCAGTCGGGTGGTGCTCGCCGGCGTATCTGACCTGGCCGAGATTGCGACGATCTGCGCTATGAATGACGGCATTCAGATCGTGGGCGTGGTCGATCCGAAGTCAACCCAGGCGCGCGTCGTCGGAATGCCGGTTCTTGCCGCCTTCGACGACGTCGCCGGCGCCTTTGATGCCGTGGTGGTGACCGACCTGCACGCGGCTTTCGCGACCTACAACGACGCCGTGCGGCGCTTTGGTGCCGAGCGCGTGCTCGCGCCGGCGTTCCTCGGTCTGACCCCGCGCATAGCTGTGGAGGCGGCCCAATGACCCTGCTGGGGAGTGCACGGTGGTATGTGGTGCAGACGCAACCGCACGCCGAGACAAAAGCAGCGACGCATTTGTGCCGTCAGGGATTTGGCGCCTATGTGCCGCGCTATCTCAAACGCCGGCGGCATGCGCGACGAAGCGAGACGATCGCGGCACCGCTGTTCCCACGTTACCTCTTCGTGACGATCGACGTGGAGGTGCAACGGTGGCGAGCCATTCAATCGACCGTCGGCGTCTCCCGGCTGGTGTGCAGCGGCGACAATCCAGCGGCCGTCCCCGATGGCATCGTGGAGGCCCTCAAGCGCCGCGAAGACGACCGCGGCTTTGTCACGCTCGAGGATCGACCACTTGCGCCCGGCGATAAGATTCGGGTACTCGACGGAGTGTTCGCGGACTGCCTCGGTCTATTCGTCGGCATGACCGACCAAGAGCGCGTGGCGGTTCTCCTGGATCTTCTGGGGCGTCAAGTCCGGGTCGTCATCGATTCAGGGCTAGTGACAGCGGCGTAGCAGCGGTCTGGGAAAGCGGTCACCCGAATCGGACCGCCGGATGAAGCGATTCACCCGGTGTGCGGTAGCATGGAGCGGCACGGCACTCGGGCGGGACAGCGGCACTCGATGATCTGCCACAAACCGCACATGACTGGATGGACCAAGTGAATACAGCGACGGCTTCCGTAGTGGACCCGAAAAAGGAACTTCGATCGCTGGCGGCGACCGCCTGGGAAGATCTCGCGGGCGGGCTTCGGAAAACGCAATTGTGGGGGCGAATCGGCTGGCTTGACGTCAAACGCCGGTATCGTCGAACAATGCTCGGCGCGTTCTGGAGCTCGATCACGCTCGCCGTTTATACGGGGTCGGTCGGCATTGTCGGCGCCGGACTGTTTCACCAGAACATCCACAATTATCTGCCGTACCTGATCAGCGGCATGATCGTCTGGACGCTGCTCTCGCTGATCATAAACGAGGCCTGCACCTTATTTGTCGCCGGCCACGCGCTGTTTCGGAACGTCCGCTTCGAATATTCGATCCTGGCCTATGCGTTGGTGTGGCGGAATTTCATCGTTTTTCTGCACAACATGGCCGTCTACGCCCTGGTCGTCGCGGTGCTGCGGCCTGAACTTCTGCTCGACCCGACGCTTCTCCTAGCCATCCCGGGGCTGATCCTCGTCCTCGTCAACGGCGTCTGGATTGCCCTTCTGATCGGATTGCTCTGTCTGCGCTTCCGCGACATCCAGCAGCTCGTCCAAACCGTCATACAGATCCTGACATTGGTTACCCCGATCTTCTGGTCGGCTGACGGGTTGACTGGTCTTCGCCAGCTCGTGTTCGTCCAGCTGAATCCGGTATACCGCATGATCGAAATCGTTCGGGCGCCGCTCCTCGGCCAGATCCCGACGAGCTCCGACTACCTCGCTGCCCTGGGCATAACCATCGCCGGGTGGTCCTTGAGCTACTGGATGTTCCAGAATTTCCGCAAGCGGATCGCCTACTGGAGCTAACGATCCAATCCGAGCCAACTCTGTGATCGCTTCACGAAAATTGCAGGAGGCGGCGGTGCTCGCCGGGCTCGCGCGCGGTGCTGCCCGCGCCGTGCGGCAGGGTCTCTATCGCGGCGAAGCCGATCACCAGAGCTGGATGGCGTGCCTTCATCTGCATTGTCGGACCAATGGCCGCTCGACCGAGCTTCTCAGGCGCGTGATGAAAATTCTAAGGCCGTCTCCGGCACCGCTCCGCCCGTTTGAGAGCATGCTCGGCCGGTTCGATGTTCAAGGCGTGCGGACCATCGCGGAGCAAATTCGAACAGACGGGTACTACGTCTTCAAGGAGCGTATTCCGGACTCGGTCTGCAATCAAATCGCCGCGGCGGCTCGATCGACCGAGGGCCTGCCGGGGCGCAATCCTGAGAAGCCCCAGCCTATGGCTATCTTTGATCCCGCCAATCCCGACGCTTCCGTTTACGACATCCCCGAGGCCAGGATATGGCAGATCCCCGGCTACCAGCGGATCATTGCCGATCCGATCTTCGTCAACCTGAGTCAGGCCTATTTCGGCGCGGCTTCGGTCCTGAAGCAGGTGAACCTGTGGTGGTCCGGAGCCGTCGGCGGACAGGCGGATACCAACGCGGCGCAACTCTTTCACTTCGACTTCGATCCGGCGCCGATCTGGTTGAAGTTTTTCATCTACCTCTCCGATGTCACGCCGGCAACCGGTCCCCATGTTTTTGTCAAAGGATCGCACCGGCTTCGCCAACCCAGAGCGTCCGAAATCCTGTCGCGCGGCTATGTGCGGATCAGCGACGAGGACATCGCTGAAGCCTACGGTCGCGAGAACATCGTCGAATTATCGGGCCCAAAGGGGACGGTGTTCGCGGTCGACACCATCGGCTTCCACAAAGGCAAGCCGCCCGAGACCGGCTTTCGGCTTTTGGCTCAGCTCGAATATGCAACCCCCCTGTTCGTTGCATCTGTATCCGACCCGCTGCCATTGCCGGCGAATGCCGAGCCGCAATTGCTGGCGACGCGAAAGGCCTATCCGTGGGCCTTCGCGCGCTTCCCGATATCGGTCTAAATCGAACTCATCGCGCCGACGCGACTCATGAGTGCCGGGCAAAACTCGTTGCGAAGCTACGTCGGCCGATGGTTTCGACCGCTCCTGCGCTCGCTTGACTGGCAGAATGAAGTGGTTCGTCGTTCGCGGCCGGGGCCGGCCGATGAGACGCCACCGCCCGCGGCAGTTGCGGCCGAAAACAGCGGTCCCTTCATATCGCACGCTGATCGGGTCTTCGGGCTCGACCATCTGTTTTCGATCGATCCGAGTGCGCGTCTCACCGTTCTCGACGTTGATGCCGGTTCACGCAGCACGATCCGGCTGGGGCGAGGCGTCTATATAGGGCGCCAAGTCGAGCTCGCGGCTGCCGGCGGCGGCAGCGTTCACGTCGACGACGATACATCCATTCAGGATGCTTCGATGATCTTCGGACACGTGATCATCGGCGCGCATTGTCTCTTCGGCAAGTACGTGTTTATCGCGTCGCGAGGGCATCACTTCCAGGACCGTCCGGCATGGTTGATCCGTGACCAGGACAGGTTGATGCTGGCGCATCTGCCGCCAGCCTTGGAGCTTCAGAAATCTCTCATACGGATAGAAGATGACTGCTGGGTGGGACAGTCGGTCTTTATCTCACCCGGTGTTTACGTCGGGCGTGGCGCCGTGATCGGGACGAACGCGGTGGTCACCACAGATGTCGGCCCCTACGAGGTTCATGGCGGGGTGCCAAGCCGGAAGATCCGCTCGCGCCTGGCCTTCCAGCCCCCTCTGCTCGTCGACGCTCTACAGGAGGCGTCAATCCCCTATTTTTATCGCGGGTTTCGCCTGAGCCAGGAGAGCCTGGCCGGCAGCCGAAGGCACGGAATCGTCGAGGCACGCGCGCAGAGTTGCCTCGTCATGGCGCCGGGGCCGGGCTCTCGATTGAAGCTCACCGGCACGCGCCTGGACCAAGTCGGCACGCTGCAATTGTATCTACGCGTCAACGGCACCGATTGCGGACGGCATCCCTTAGCTCCGGGACCTTTTGAGATTGCCGTCGATGTGCCCGCGGCGGCGTCTGAGACAGACGAGAGCATCCCGCCGCCGCTTCGCTCATCGACCTATGTCGAGATCGAGATGAGCCCTTCGGGCGATTCACCGGCGCGCTACGGCATCAAAGCCGCGGCACTGAGCCACTAGAAAATCCGTGATCTCCTTAGACCTTCACCCAGAAGCCGATGCCCTCCGCGGCAAGCGCGTGCTTGTCACTGGCGCCGACGGCTTCATCGGCTCTCACCTGACCGAGGCCCTGGTTCGGGCCGGGATCACCGTGCGCGCGTTCGTGTTCTACAATTCCTTCAACTCGTGGGGATGGCTCGACACGGCGGAACGCAGCCTGTGCGAGGACCTCGACGTCGTCGCCGGTGATATCCGCGATGCAAGCGGAGTGCGGTCGGCGATGCGGGATTGTGACGTCGTCCTTCACCTCGCGGCGCTGATTTCGATCCCGTTTTCCTACCGATCGCCTGAAGCTTTTGTCGACACCAATATCAAAGGCACCCTTAACGTGGTGACCGCCGCGCGTGAGCTTGGCACATCGCGCGTCATCGTCACCTCCACGAGTGAAGTCTACGGCACTGCGCAGATTGTACCCATCAAGGAAGATCATCCGCTTCAGGGCCAATCGCCGTATTCGGCAACCAAAATCGCCGCCGATCAGATCGCGTTGTCGTACCACCGATCCTTCGGAACCCCGGTCATGGTGCTTCGGCCTTTCAATACCTACGGTCCGCGCCAGTCGGCGCGGGCCGTCATACCGACCATAGCGACCCAGCTGTTGGCGGGTCAGCGCCGCCTGAAGCTCGGCGCCTTGCATCCGACACGCGATTTCTCGTTCGTCGCCGATACGGTCCGCGGCTTCGCCCGCGCCGCGGTCGCCGACGGCATCTTCGGCGAGACGATCAACATCGGATCCGGGTTCGAGATTTCGATCGGCGAGACGGCAAAAATGATCTCGGAGCTGCTCGGCGTCGAGGCCGATATCGACGCCGATGAGGATCGGATCAGGCCAGCGGACAGCGAGGTCGAACAGCTGCTGGCCGGCATCGAAAAGGCGGAGCGCCTTCTGGACTGGCGGCCCCTGTATGGCGGCCGCGACGGATTCAAGCGCGGCCTGAAGGAAACCATCGATTGGTTCTCCGACCGCGCAAACCTCGTGCGATACAAGCACGACCGTTACAATATCTGACCGGTGCTCGTGATGCCGGCACGCCTCACGCCAAAAATGACGAGCACTCTCAATCCGCAGGACATTATCAGTCGCATCCGCGCCGTTCTGCCGCCCGGAGAAACGAAGGCCGCGCTTCACGAGCCGCGATTCCACGGCAACGAGAAGCGCTATCTCGACAACTGCATCGACACGGGTTGGGTCTCGTATGGCGGTGCCTATGTGGAGAGGTTCGAGCGCGCGCTGGCGGAATGTTGTGGAGCCGCTCACGCCATTGCAGTCACCAGCGGAACGGTCGCGCTCCAGGTTGCTCTGCACGCCGGCGGCGTAAGCGCTGGCGATGAGGTCCTGGTCCCGGCTTTGACGTTCGTTGGAACCGCGAACGCCGTCGTCCATGCGGGTGCGGTTCCGCACTTCGTTGACTCAGAAGAGTCGACACTTGGGCTATGCCCAACCGCGCTCGCAGCCCATCTCGACAGCATTGGGGAAACGCGCGGCGATCATCTTTATAACCGCTCAACGGGGCGGCGGATCTCCGCCGTTCTTCCAGTTCACATTTTCGGCCATCCGGTCGATATGGATCCGCTAATGGCAGTCGCCGAGCGGTACAAATTGCTGGTGATCGAGGACGCGACCGAGGCCCTGGGCAGCCGCTACAAGTATCGGCCCTGCGGGTCGCTCGCGCCGCTGTCGATCCTCAGCTTTAACGGTAATAAGATCGCCACCACGGGCGGCGGGGGTGCCATTCTCACGAGCGATGCTTCGCTCGCGCGCCACATCCGCCATATCACCACCACCGCCAAGAAGCCCCACCCTTGGGCATTCAATCATGACGCGGTGGCGTGGAATTTCCGGATGCCGAACATCAATGCGGCACTCGGCCTCGCTCAACTCGAGCAGCTCGCTACCGCGGTGGCGGCGAAACGACGCTTGTGGAAGAGATACGCCGAGGCGTTTGCCACACTGCCCGGGGTGCGCGTTTTCTCCGAGTTGGCGGATGCGGAGAGCAACTATTGGCTCGTTTCGCTGCTGCTGGATCGTGGACGGGAAGATGCCCTGGAGCCCATCCTTGCCGCGACCAATGACGTGGGCCTGATGACCCGGCCGGCATGGACGCCAATGCACCGCCTTCCGATGTATGAGAAAAATCCGCGGGCGCCCTTGCCGGTGACCGAAGATCTGGTGCGCCGTATCATAAACCTGCCGTCGAGCCCTTTCCTGTCGCCGCCATGAAACGGCCGCTTGCCATTTGCGCCGTGTCCGGCGGACGGGCCGATTATGGTCTGCTGACCTGTCCGCTTCGCGCCGTCCGGTCCGATCCCGCATTCACGCTCGACCTTGTGCTCACCGGCCAGCACCTGGATCGCGCTGCCGGCGATACCGCGGCGCGGGTCCGGGCGGATGGCTTTGAGATCGCCGCGGAGGTCGACATTGGCCTGGGCGAGGGGGACGACCCGGCGGCGGTGACGCGGGCCGCCGGCCGTGCGCTCGCTTCCATAGCTGACGTGCTGGCGCGGCTATCGCCCGACGTCGTTCTGCTGCTCGGCGACCGATACGAAATCCTCTGCTGCGCGATCGCCGCGACCATGGCGCGCATCCCGATCGCGCATATTGCCGGCGGGGATGTTACAGAGGGCTCATTCGACGAGTCGTTCCGGCATGCGATCACCAAGATGGCGCATCTGCATTTTGTGACGAGCGAGGACGCCGCGCGGCGGGTGCGGCAGCTCGGCGAGCCGGCGGATCGCGTCCACGTGGCGGGCAGCCCGGGGCTCGACCGCATCCGGACGACGGCCGTGCCCGCGCGCGATCCGTTTTTCGTCGCGATAGGGCTGACGCCCGGCAAGGTGAATCTGGTGGTCACGTTCCATCCGGTGACGCGGGCTGACGACAGCGTGGCTCAAATCGATGAGTTGCTGGGTGCGCTGGCGGCGTTTGACGATTCGGCGATCCTGTTCACCGGAACCAACGCCGATCCCGAAGGCCGTCAGATCCAGGAGCGCATTCAAGCGTTTGTTCAGGGCCGCAAGAATAGCAAGCTTTTCCCCTCGCTCGGCCCGGAGCTCTATTTCGGGGCGCTGACGCATATGGACGCCGTCGTGGGAAACTCATCGAGCGGGCTTTATGAGGCGCCGAGCTTCGCAATCCCGACGATCAATGTCGGCGACCGCCAGAAAGGGCGCCTGCGGGCCACGTCGGTGATCGACTGTCTGCCGGAGCGCAAGGCGATCAGGTCGGCAATCGATGCGGCCCTCGCGCGCGGACGGAAAGCCACTGCAAGCCCCTATGGTGACGGCCACGCGAGCGAAAAGATCGTTGCGGTGCTGAAGTCGATTGAGGACCCGAAGCGCTTGCTCGCCAAGCCATTCATCGACATTCCGACCGCATGACAAACCCCGTTTACATCATCGCGGAAGCGGGCGTGAATCACGACGGCTCCGTCCAGGATGCGCTCCGACTGGTGGACGCGGCCGCGGACGCCGGAGCCGACTGCGTCAAATTCCAGAGCTTCCAGGCCGACGCGATCGTTACTGCCGGCGCGGAAAAGGCGCAGTACCAGAAGCGTACCGATGGGGCCGATGAGTCGCAGCAGGCGATGCTGAAGCGGCTGCAATTGCCGATGGAAGCTTATGACCCCCTGATCCGTCGCGCCCGGGAGCGCCCCATCGACTTTCTGTCGACGCCATTCGACCCGCTCTCCCTCGCCTTTTTGGTCGATGACCTGCGTCTCGCACGCATCAAAGTCGGGTCCGGAGATCTGACAAACACGCCGATGCTTCTCGAGATTGCAAAGGCCGGCCGTGACGTGATTTTGTCGACCGGCATGGCCACCCTGACCGAGGTCGAGGATGCTCTTGGGGCGCTTGCCTTTGGCTATGCACGCCGGCCGGAGCCGCCGTCACCCGAAGCCTTCGCCGCGGCGTGCAAAGATCCGGCCGTGCGGGCAACGCTCTCGGGCCGGGTCGTCCTTCTCCACTGCACGACGGAATATCCGGCGCCTGCGGAATCGGTCAATCTAAAGGCGATGGACACGCTTGCCGACACATTCGGGCTGCCCGTCGGTTACTCCGACCACACGCTCGGCTTCGAGGTCGCCGTCGCGGCGGTCGCCCGTGGCGCCTCGGTCATCGAGAAGCACCTGACCCTCGACTGCACGCGCAAAGGACCGGACCACGCGGCGTCGCTCGAACCGGCAGCCTTTCGACAGATGGTCAGCGCGATCAGGGTCATAGAAGCGGCTCTCGGCGACGGCCGGAAGACCCCTCATCCCTCGGAACTGAAGAACATCCCGATCGCGCGCAAGGCTCTCGTAGCCGCCCGGGCAATTGCAAAAGGCGACGTGTTCAGTTTCGAGAATCTCGCGATCAAGCGGCCGGCTGACGGGCTTGCGCCCGGGCGCATCTGGAGCCTGATCGGCACCGTGGCGCATCGGTCTTATCAGCGCGATGAGGCCATCGAACCATGAGGGCTCTCCTTCCGATCGGTTCAGGCGGGCTTGCACGGGCTTTGGTGGAGACGCTGCTGCGATATGGCGTGATCAGCAGCGTCAAATCTCCCGGATCGAATTGATGCGAACCATCAAAGACGTCTTCGTGTCGCCCGATATGCCGATCCTCGGGGCGCTGCAGCATATTCAGAAGGGTGCCGCGCAGATTGTCCTCGTGGTGGACGACGCAGGGAGACTCATCGGCACGGTGACTGATGGCGACGTGCGGCGCGGAATCTTGAATCGGGTGGTCCTCGACGCACCGGTGTCCTCGGTGATGAACCGCAGTCCGATCACAGTCGCGCACGACACCACGCGCGACGAAGCCCTGGCGTTGATGCAACGGCGCGGCATCCATCAGCTGCCCGTGATCGATCGCGAACGACGCGTGGTCGATCTCATCACACTCGATGCGGCGTTGCGCGAATCGCGCGAGGAGACGATCGTCGTCCTGATGGCGGGCGGCCTGGGCAGCCGGCTTCGGCCATTGACCGATGCGACGCCCAAGCCGCTGTTGCCGATCGGCGGCCGGCCTCTGCTCGAAATCACGATTTCCGTCCTGGCCCGACAGGGCTTCGGGCGGTTTTTCGTCTCGATCAATTACAAGGGCGACATGTTCCGCAGCCACCTTGCGGACGGCAAACACCTCGGAGTCGAGATCGGCTATCTCCAGGAGGACGAGAAGCTCGGAACGGCGGGCGCGTTGCGGCTGCTGCCCAGCCGCCCGACGGCGCCGATCCTGGTCATGAACGGCGACATCCTGACCAATCTCGATGCGCGGCAGCTCATGCTGTTCCATCGGCAGCAAGCCGCCTGCGCCACGATGTGCGTCCGCGAGTATGAATGGCGCATTCCGTTCGGCGTCGTGCAGATGAACGACGGCCAGCTCTCCGGGTTCGAGGAGAAGCCGACGCGGCGGGAGTTCGTCAACGCAGGCATTTACGTGCTCTCGCCAGAAGCACTGGATCAGATCGAGCCGACGGGACCGATGGACATGCCGTCCCTGTTCCGCAACATCGCGGCAAAGATCGGGCCGCCCACCGTCTATCCTCTGCGGGAATACTGGCTCGATGTCGGGCAGCTCGACGATTTGCGGCGGGCGCAGGAAGACATCCACCTCTTCCAATGAGCGGCCGCGGCCTCGTCATCGGTTACGGCTCCATCGGCGAGCGGCATGCGCGGGTGCTCGAAGCGCTCGGGTTCGCGGTATCGGTGGTGAGCCGCCGCCGCGAGGGCGGCGGCCGGGCGGTGTTTGCGTCGATGGACGAAGCGCAATCGGCGGGTCCCGCGGACTACGTCGTGGTGGCGGACGAGACCGGCCGGCACGCCGAGACGCTGGCGGGGCTCGCCGCGTCCGGCCATCGGGGATCCGTCCTCGTGGAGAAGCCGCTGTTTGCCGCCGCAAGCCCGCTGCCGGCGCACCGGTTCGGGCGCGCCGGGGTGGGCTATAATTTGCGCTTCCATCCTGCGCTTCGCGCCTTGCGGGCGGCGCTGGCAGGTCGACCCGTACAGATGGCCAACTTCTATGCCGGGCAGCATCTCGGGGACTGGCGGCCGGGCCGAGATATGGCCCGCACCTATTCCGCGTCGCGTGCGGCCGGCGGCGGGGTCCTGCGCGATCTGAGCCACGAGCTCGATCTCGCCACATGGCTGTTCGGACCATGGCGGCGGGTCGCCGCCGTGGGAGGGCGCCTCGGCAGCGTCACCGTCGATGCCGACGACGGGTGGGGGATCCTCCTGGGGTGCGAAGGCTGTCCGGTCGTGACCATCGAATTGAACAGTCTGGATCGCAGCGGACGACGCGTGGTGACGGTTCAAGCGGACGGCGAAACCCTGCGCGCCGACCTGGTGGCGTCGACGCTCGAGATCGGCCGGGAGAAGCAGTCGCTCAAGAGTGACCGCGATCAGACCTATGCCGACATGCATCGGGCGCTGCTCGACGGCTCTCCTGATGTGTGCAGCTTCGGGGAGGGAGAGCGCGTGGTCGGGCTGATCGAAGCCATCGAGACGGCTGCCCATGAGCGACGGTGGATCGAGGGAGCGGCGGCATGAAACGTGTCTGCACGATTTGCGCGCGCGGCGGCTCCAAGGGCGTGCCGAACAAGAATATTCGGCCGCTGATGGGAACGCCTTTGATCGGCCATTCGATCGAGCAGGCCCGCCAGTCCGGCCTGTTCTCCCGCATCGCTGTCTCCTCCGATTCCACCGAGATCCTCCGCACCGCCACGGCGTTCGGCGCCGACGACGTCATCGAACGGCCCCCGGACATGGCAACCGATTCCGCCGCCAAGGTGCCGGCCATCCGCCACGCCCTGGCGGCGGTGGAGAAACGCCACGGCATCACCTATGACACGCTCGTCGACCTCGACGCCACCTCGCCTTTGCGCACGCCGGACGACATTCGGGGTGCCGTCGCGTTGCTGGAGCAAGCCCGCGTTGCCTCGGTCATCACCGGGGCTCCGTCGCGGCGGTCGCCTTATTTCAATCTGGTCGAAGAAGGTGCCGATGGCAGCGTCGGGCTGTCGAAACCGTCGGCGGTTGCTCCAGTCCGGCGTCAGGACGCACCCCGGACCTACGATATGAACGCGTCGATCTATGTCTGGGACGCGGGCCGCTTTCGCGCCGACCCGCGGGTGTTCTATCCCGATACGCGGCTGTTCGAGATGCCGGTCGAGCGGTCGCACGACATCGACAGCGAGCTCGATTTCGAGATTGCCGAGTTGCTGCTGACCCGCCGCGTTGGCGCCCGCCCATCGCGGCGGCGTTTCGACCTCAGCGGAAAGGTTGCGGTGGTCACCGGCGGGGCCGGCATTCTCGGCCGGCACTTCGTGCGCGGTCTGGCGGAGCACGGCGCCGCTGTGGCGGTGATCGACCTCGACCCCGGCGCCGTCGCCGCACAGGCGACAGAGATCCATGCCGAGACCGGCGCGCGCGCGATCGGGATGTCCTGCGACATCACGGATCGGGCTGCATTGGCAGCGGCGGTCGATCGCATCGAGAGCGAGCTCGGGCCGATCGACATCCTGCATAACAATGCCGCGACCAAGGGCCGCGATCTGCAGGCGTTCTTTGCCCCGGTCGAGGAGTATGATCTGGCGATGTGGCGCGAAATCATGGCGGTCAACCTCGACGCGATGTTTCTCGTCGCACAAGAGGTCGGCAAGCGCATGGTCGGGCGGCGCAACGGCTCGATCATTCAGACATCATCGATCTACGGCGTGCTGGGACCCGACCAGCGCATCTACGAGGGCTCCGAATATCTCGGCCGGCCGATCAATACCCCGCCGGTCTATGCGGCCTCGAAGGCCGGCGTGATCGGGCTCACAAAATATCTTGCCGCCCTGTGGGCCCCGGCGAACGTGCGCGTCAACACGCTGGTGCCGGGTGGCGTCGAGAGCGGGCAGAACCCGGTCTTCCAGCAGCGCTATGGCGCCCGGGTGCCCCTCGGCCGCATGGCCCAGCCGGATGAAATGGTCGGCGCGCTGCTTTTTCTCGCCTCAGACGCCGCGAGCTACGTCACCGGGCACACGCTCATGGTCGACGGCGGATTGAGCGCCTGGTGACGACGGCACAGCGGGCGGCCGCGACGATGGGCGGCGCGGCGTCAGCGGCTGAACAGCAGACGTAAGATCGTCTCGCCGACGCGGAGGATGTTCTTCAGCTTGAAGGCTCGCGAAAATTGGTCGTCGTGGGCCAGCGAGACGGGGACAGTTACGCTCGTGGCGCCGCGGCGGATCAGCTTGATCAGCGCCTCGGACTGATAGGCGTAACCGTTGGTTTCGATCGTGATGCCGCGCAGCAGATCCGTGCGATGCAGAACGAGTCCGTTGAAATAGGGCACATCAAGCCGAAACAGAAAATTTAGAAGCCGCGTATACGTGACCGATATCAGCTGGCGCTTGCGGCCGCGAATTTCGAGATTGGTCACATACGGAATGACCATGTCGGCCTCGCCGATGCGGCTCAGAATCGGCGTGATGCCCCAGGCGGGATGATTGTTGTCCCCGGGAATCATGATGACATAGGGCTGGCTGGCGTGCTTGACGCCGATCTTGTAGGCGCCGCCGAACCCCACATTGCGCTGGTTATGAACGACGCGGATGCGGCCGTCCCGGCGCGCCAGCTCATCCGCAATCTCGCCGGTCCGGTCGGTGCTCCCGTCGTCGACGACGACGATCTCGTAGCCGTCGAGACCCTCCGCCGCCCGGTGGATCTCCCGCACGGAATCCTCGATGTTCTTCTCTTCATTGAGGGCCGGCACGACGAAACTGACCGCTCGTGGAAATCGGGGAGAGGCCGTCTCCGGTGCCGTAGCGGCAGTCGATTCCCTTGCAGTCACGCCGATAACTTCAGCTCGCGGCACCATTACCACCGAATCCACACCAATGCGCGACGCGAGCCGCGTGTCTATACGAAGTTCAAATGCATCGGCGGCTGTTTGCCGGCAACGTCGGGCAGCTCGACCTGGCCCTTCATATAATTGTCGAGCACCTCGTTGACCTTGTGCTGGATGCACAGGGAGCCGCACATGCGCTGCGCATTGAAGCTCGGCCCCGCGATGTAGTTCATGACCTCCCAGTATCGGTCGGAACGCCACAAATCCCCGAAGCGCTCTTCGCAGATATTGCCGATGTGGAATTTCTTGTAGCGCTCGTTAAACAGCATTCCGCAGGGCGCCACCAATCCGGATCCCGAGATCTGGATCATGAAGGGAGCGCCATAGCAGCGCTGATAGGTCCGCTTGCCTTCCGCCTCGATCTTGGACCACTTCACATGGACCTTGTACTCGTCGTCGGACAAGGCTTCGGCGGCGTGCAGCGTCTCGTACATCTTCGCGTAGCCGCCGTAATTGACGCCAAGATCGCCGTCCTCGTTGTCTGAGCAGTGCTTGATGACGAGATAGTCCGGGCGCAAGTCCTTTCCGAGACGCGCCAACGGCATGATCTGGTCTTCATACTGCGGCATGAGAACCATCTGCAGGCCGATGGTCACGTCAAGCTTCTGCTCGCGCTTGATCTCCACCATGTCGCGGATGTTCTGAACGACCCGGTCGTACCACGCCTCTTTGACGCCCATGATTTCCGCATAGCGGTGGCGCTCGCCGGCGGAAATATTGATCCGGATATACGTGAGGTGAGGGAGGATCTCTTCGAGCTTGCGCCGGTTGAGAACGAAGCCGTTCGTCCCGACCGCCATTGAGACTCCCCGCTCGTGCCCGTGGCGGATCGCGTCGACGAAGACCGGCGAGATCGTGCTCTCGCCGTCCGAAACCAGCGAGATGCCCTTGACGCCGATGTCGGCGCAGTCGTCCAGAAAATTGAAGATGGTCTCGCGGTTGATGACCTTGCGGTCGTTCTCCTGCAGCATCGCGTAGCAATAATGGCAGGCGTAATTGCACGCCCGCGTCAGCGCCATGTCGATCGTGATCGGCGCGATGCGTTCGCCGCGCTCCCAGGCCCGAATCCGATCCTGATGCCAGGCGATCTTGGTCCCGTCGAGGATCAGCTCGGTATGGTCTGTCATGCCGGTCATCGGTTTATGAATCCTCGCGTAGATCAGAGGCGGCGAATCTTGTTGCCGTCCTTCATCTCGTCCATGAACAGCTCGAGCGGATCGCCTGTTTCGCGGCGCAACCGCCGCTCGAGCTCCATCAGCAGCTTCGGCTTCTGCGCATAGGATACCTGATTACTGAAGGCAATGGTAATCCGGGTCCCGCGCTCGATCCGGCAAATCCATGCATCGTTTTCGGACAGCCCCTGGCGGCGCAGGGAATCGGCGACGATCGGCTTGACCTGAGCGGCTTGCGCCGCCTCATTCATGGCCAGCCATTCGCTGCGCGGCTGTGAATACCAGGTATTTTCGCGATCCTCGACGTGAAAGCGTTCGCGGGCCAGCGCATGGATTTTGCGCATCAGTCGCTCGGCAAGCCGGAACGGCGGACCGGCGTTGTGCGGTGTCCCTATGCCCGGGACGGTGGCGCAGTCCCCCGGAAGCGCTTCGGCGGTATAAATGGCGCCATGGTCGGCTGCTTCCTGGAGGGGCCGGCCTTCGATGATTTTGCACAGCTGGTCGAACACTCTGGCGTCGCGCGGGCTTTGGCCGCCTGAGTGACGCGCCCGCAGAATGACGTGCCGTTTCGTTGCGCCGTTCACCGTGACGGACAGGCACACTCCTGCTTCCTCCGCCTCGAATGCGATCTCGTCGGCGCTGAGGGCAGCATCGCTCTTGAGGGCGCCCATCGACGCCTGTGTCACTGTCGCCTGCCGATATTCGTCACGACGATGAGCATGCCGGCCGCTTCGTTCCGAACCTCGATTCGCCCCAGATCGCCCACAGTCGATATCAGAGCATCAAGCTGACCCGCGGGCAGCGTATCCGCCGCAACCCGAACCGCGATGTCGGGACGGCCGTAAGCTTCGGCGGCCTCGACCATGTTCAGGATGCTCTTGACCGGGTCCTGATCCGGCACCCACATCTCGAGGTATTCCGCGCCGGCCCCGAAGTTTCGCAATTGCGTCACGAGCTTCGATTCGAAATCGGCCACGAGTGTCTCGTAATCGAGAACTTCCACTCTGCTTGATCCTCCGTACCCGAACGTATCTCAGAGCAACGACCGGGCCGCGCGAGGGCGGGGCGTCAGGTCAATTCGCGTCCGATTCACGCGGACCGCTCCGACCGCAGCGCATCTTGCTGCACGTCTGCGCCGCCCGTCCGATTCGGCGGCCTACCCTTCAGCATAAGTGGGCATATATCGCATGGGCACGGCCGGCATGCAATCTGTTTAACAGATTGATATTTTTCGGTAAACCGCTGTGCGCCGGGGGGAAAAGCGCGGGGGCGGAACCCCCCACCGCTAGGCGGTAAGGAAGCGGTTCACAACGGCCGCGACCTCTCTGATCTGGTCCGGCTTCAATGTTTGATGGATCGGCAGGGCTATGATCCGCTCGGCCTGGCGCTCGGTCACCGGGAAATCGCCCCGCTTGTAGCCGAGGTTCTGGGCGGCCGGCTGCAGATGGATCGGGATGGGATAATGGATCGCCGTCCCGATGCCGCGTTCCGCGAGGTGGCGCTGCAACTCGTCGCGCCGGTCCACCTGAACGACAAACGTATGATAGGTGTTGAACTCGATCTGCCGCTCGGGCGGCCAAAAGACGTGCCGTGGATCGAGCAGGCTGCGATAGAGTTCGACATGAGCGCGACGGCGGCGGATCAGGTCGTCGAGCCGGTTGAGGCGGCAGCCCAGAACGACCGCCTGCAGCGTATCCATGCGCGATACAAAGCCGAAGCGCTCGACGGTATTGCGGTCGACCAGCCCGTGATTGCGCATCGACCGCACCGCCGCGGCGATCTTGTCGTCGTCGGTGGTGAGGAACCCGCCGTCGCCCGCGGCATTGAGATTCTTCAGCGGGTGACACGAGAAACAGCCGATATGCCCGAGGCTGCCCGCCGGACGATCGCGATAGGTGGAGGCGATGGCCTGTGCCGCATCTTCGATGACGAACAGGTTGCGGTCGCGCGCGATTTCCATGATCGGATCCATGTCGGAGATCCGGCCGGTGAGGTGTACGGGCATGATGGCCCGGGTCCGCGGCGTAACTGCGGCCGCAACGCGCTCGGGGTCGATATTCTGGTCATCCCGGATATCGGCGAACACGGGTGTCGCACCGACATGAACGATGGCGGCGGTCGAGGCAACGAAGGAATTCGGCGGTGTGATCACTTCGTCGCCTGGTCCGAGGCCCAGGGCGCGCATGGCGAGGATCAGGGCATCGGTGCCCGAGGCCAGGGCAACCGCGTGCCTGACGTGGCACAGCTTCGCCAGCCTCGCTTCCAGCTCGTCGATGGCCGCGCCGCCGACATAAGCGCCCGACGCCAGCATGCGGTCGACCAGCGGCAGCAACTCGTCGCGCTCCTCGGCGTACTGGGCGCCGAGATCCACGTAGGGGACGGGCTGAGGAGACGGCGCTGACATGGCGGGCCTATCGGGCCGCATAGAATGAGCGCACGGTCTCCACGACGTACTCCATTTCGTCGCGCGAGAGGTGCTGGTCGCAGGGAAACGTGATGATCTGCCCGGTGTGACGGTCGGTCACCGGGAAATCGCCCTGCTTATGGCCCAGATGATCAAGCGCCGGCTGCCGGTAGATCGGCACCGGATAGTGCACTTTGGCCTCGATTCCCTTGGCCAGACAATGCCCGAGCAGCGCATCGCGGTCTTCCGCGAACACGATATAGAGGTGATAGACGATCCGCATGTCGGGCGGCCGCGGGGGAATGCGGATCTGCCGCAAGGCGCCGAGATGCTTGTCGTAGTAGGCGGCATTGGCGATGCGCGCCTCGGCGATGTCCCGGGCCTGGGGAATGAGCCAGTTTCCGACCACCGCCTGGATCGTATCGAGACGCGAATTGTAGCCCATGCGGACGACGGTATCGCGGTCGGTCAGACCGTGGTTGCGCAGAAGCTTCAGCTCGGACGCGAGACGATCGTCGTTGGTGGTGATGATGCCGCCGTCGGACCACACATTGATGTTCTTCAGCGGATGAAGCGAAAACGCCCCGGTGTCGCCCCAGGTCCCGGCATTGCGACCGCCGAGCGCGCCGAGAATCGACTGGCAGGCGTCCTCGACAATCCGCAAGTCATGGCGCTTGGCAACCGGCATCAGCGCGTTCATGTCGGTCATGTAGCCGGTGTAATGGACCGGCATGATGGCGCGCGTCCGGGGCGTGATCGCAGCCTCGACCTTGCCGACATCCATGCAGAAGGTGTCATCGCAGTCGACGAACACCGGCTTTGCACCAACCTCGCAAATCGCCCCGACCGTCGCAACGAATGTGTTCGCCGCGGTGATCACTTCGTCGCCGGCACCGATGCCGAGCACCTTCAACGAGAGCTTCAGCGCGTCGGTGCCGGAGCCGACGCCCATCGCGTGGCGCGTGCCGATCAGGTCGGCGAAACGGCGTTCGAACTCGACGAGCGGCTTGCCGAGCGTGAAGTCGCCGGTCTGCACGAACGCGCGCAAATCCCGCCACAGGTCTTCACAACCCTGAAACTGCTGCGCCAGATAGGAATAGCGAACGCGCATGACGCTTGCTCTTTGTGTTTTCTCGAGTGCCGCGGATGGCGCCGTCAGAACGGCCCTTTGAAGGCGGGGTCGGGCTTGTCGATCGGGACGCCTTCGCGCAGCGCAATCACCTCGTCGCGCGCGGCGGCGAGATCCTGCTCGGCGAGATCGCAGAGCTTGCCGACGGCGTCGATGACGTCAACCGAGCTCGGATAATAGACTTCCGCCAGCGACAGGCTCGACGGCGTCGGATGATCGGGAAGTCCGATGCGCACCGGGGGGCGCACGAGAGCGGGCAGCGCCGTCTCGGCAACCTGGGCGACCACTTCGGCGCCGATACCCAGGGTTCGCCAACCGGTATCGCAAACGACGAGGCGTCCGGTTCGCCGTACCGATTCGATGACGGGCTGGAGGTTGAGCGGGCGGAGGACGCGCAGGTCCAAGACGTCGACCGCGCAGCCGCGCCGGGCCAGCGCCGTCGCGGCCCGCAGGGCTTCGAGCGTCATGTACGACGTGGCCACGATCGTCGCCCGCTCGCCGCCATGCACTTTGCGGGGACCATCGAGGGGCGCGACGTGCCAGCCGGCAGGGACCTGGCCGGTCACGTAGTGCAGCCAGCGATGCTCGATGAAGATGACCGGGTTGTCGTCCTCGATCGAGGCCAGCAGCATGCCCTTGAAGTCGGCCGGCGTTGACGGCATCACGACCTTCAGGCCGGGAATATGGGCGAAAATCGCCTCGAGGCTCTGCGAATGCTGCGGACCCTGTCCCCAGCCGCGGCCGATCACCAGACGCACGGTCAGCGGAACGCGGTGCGCGCCGTTGGTCACGTAGTGGCTCTTCGCCGCCGTGTTGAACAGCTGCTCGAGGCACAATAGCGAGAAGTCGACGCGCTGATGGGTCATGATCGGGCGACGCCCCATCAAGGCCGTGCCCACGGCGATCCCGGTCAGGCCGTTCTCCGACACCGGCATCTCGACGACGCGCTCGGGACCGTAGGCCTCGACGAGGCCCTTCGTGGTTCCGAAGATGCCGCCGGGATCCGCCACGCCCTCCCCCATGAGGTAGGTGTCGGACCGGCGCGCCAAGGCGAGGTCGAGCGCCTCGCGGACGGCGTCGGCGGCGGTCATGAGGCGCGTCTCAAGCATAGACGCCCGTCCCCACAAACTTCGGATCGGGCATCGGGGCGGCCTCGGCCGTCGCGAACGCCTGCGCGATCTCTTTTTCTATCTCCGCCTTCATCGTCCGCTCGGCGGCCTCCGACAAAAGCCCGCGGGCAAGGAGCGTCGCGCGCAGCTGCGCGATCGGATCCCGTTCCCGCCATTGCTCGAATTCCGCGACCGTCCGGTAGCCGAGATCGTTGTCGTAGTTCGGCCCGCAGTGCTCGCGCCAGCGATAGGTGTCGGCCAGGATGAACGTCGGCCCGCCGCCGGCGCGCGCCCGCGTCACGGCCTCGGTGCTCGCCGCGTGGACGGCCCGCAAGTCGTTGCCGTCGACATGGAGGGCGGGCATGCCGTGCGCGCGCCCGAGCTCGGTGAGCGGGCGTTGCGGCTGGCGGTCGTTCAGGCCGGTATAGACGGAGTAGAGGTTGTTCTCGCAGACGAAGATCGCCGGCAGCTTCTTCAGCGCAGCGAAGTTGGCGCTCTCGTGATAGACACCTTCTTCGAGCGAGGCATCGCCCAGATAGATGACCGCGACGTTCGGCTTGCCCTGCTGCTTGAACGACAGCGCGGCCCCAACCCCCACCGGGATCGAGGCGGCGACGATCGGCAGGCTGAGCAGAACCCCGGCGGCGAGATCCAAAAGATGCATCGAGCCGCCGCGCCCGCCGCAGCAGCCGGTGCTCTTGCCCATCAATTCCGACAGCATGGCGACGAGGTCGCCGCCTTTGGCAAGGTAATGCGCGTGGCAGCGATGGGTCGATACCACCTGATCCGAACGACTGAGCGCGGCACTCACCCCGACGGCGATCGCTTCCTGTCCCACCGAGAGGTGGACGGGGCAGCGCATCTTTTGCTCTTTGTAGCGGGCGGCGATTTCCTCCTCGACTGCGCGGATGCGCAGCATCTCGCGGTACTTGGCGGTCAGGACAGCGTCGCGCAGATCGGGAATCGGAGAGTGCTCGTTCACGCGGCCCCAGCCTAACTCAACTGAGAAGGGTCGCCAGGTATTTCAGCAGCGGAATCTTCTCCACTGACTGACGATGGCCGACGATGCCGACCTTGATCGCCCCGACAGCGTTGCCGATGAAGCCGATCAAATCCATCTTGTGGCCGGAGGCGACCAAAGGTGCGGTGACCGCGAGGAAGGCGTCGCCGGCGCCCATCGTGTCGAGCGCCCGCCCCGTGAACGCGGGTATGTGCCGCACCCCCAGCTCGCGGTCATACGTCACGCAGCCGTGGCGGCCATGGGTGAGGATCAGCCGCGCGCAGTCGATCATGGACGGGATGCGCTCGCCGGCGATGATCTCGAGCTCCGCATGGGAATCCCGAACTGCGAGCTGCGCCTCGGGCGCGTCGATGCAGATATAGTCGGCCCGGCGGTAGTTCGTGATCAGGTTGAAACCATGATTGGCGCTGTTGCTCTGCGCGTTGACCGCCAGAAAGCGGCTCCGTTCCATCATCGTTTCGCGGACTCTCGGCGTGATCATGCCATGGCCGAAATCCGTCACGACGACGACGTCGAATTCGCCGGCCCGCTTCCCGACTGTCGAGACGATGTGGTCTTCGGCGGCACCGGTCATCGGCGCATCGTCCATGAAGTACACTTCGAACAGCTTGCGCAGATAGTCGCCGTCGACGAAGCGGCGTTTGCGCGTGGTCGGCGCCGCCGGCCGCTCGATCACCGTGAGACTGACGTTCGACTTCAGCGAGGAACGCACCAGCTCTTCGGCGCTGTCGTTTTCGCCGAGACAAGTGACGACGTGAACCTGGCGGCAGAAACCGGCCACATGGTTTGCCGCGGCGATGACGCCGCCGGCGAAGACCTCGGCATTCCGATAGAGCGTGGGGATCAGGTTTTCTTTCGGCGATTTCCCGAGCGGGGAAACGTAATGGTACTCATCGATGATGGTATCGCCGACGAGCAGAACCGATTTGTCCTTGATCGATTCGATGATGTTCACGAAGTCGTTCAAGCTGTTCTTCGCCCGAACCTGATCGAGGTAGGCCCGCAGCTTCGGCTCGAAGACGTCGAAGTGACGATTGAGCAGCGACGAAGACGAGAACGTGATGTCGTAGGTGAAATGGATGCGGCCGCCATGCGCCTCGACGGCCCGACGCTCGTCCTGAATTTTACCGGTGACGTCGTTGGCCTCTTCCGCGTAATCGGAGCCTTTGACGTAGACGTCCGGCTTCACGGCCTCGAGCACGTTTTCGGCCGTCGCAGCCTCGTTCACCGCGACCCGGTCAACGCAAGCGAGTGCGGCGACCATCTCGGCGCGCAGTGTTCCGGTGAACACCGGCCGGCCAGGGCCCTTGTTGACGAACCGATCCGCCGTGATCGTCACCAGCAGGACGTCACCCAGCCCGCGCGCCTGTTCGAGATGGCGGACATGCCCCATGTGAAGAAGATCGAACGTACCGTGGGCGAGAACGATGCTCTGTCCCCGCCGGCGTGCCGCGTCGGCGAATTGGCCGAGCTCTTCGAGCGAAAGGATTTTTTGCCGGGCCCTCTCGCTGGCCGAGCCGTCCGGCGACCGCTCTCGGCGGCGACCATCGGCCGGCACGATACTAGACATTCCCCCTCCGATTACGCCCAAGAGGCCCCTCGATAACGCCCCGGCTACCCGGGTGTCTTCTAGTCAAGAATGACACCCAGTACAAGGGTTATGGGCCGGCCGCACAACCGCCCATCGGCCGCCGGCGCAACCGCGCGGCGCGGGCTCGAACGGCCGCTACTGCATTGGTGTCTTTGGTACTTTCGGTGTGGCGATAACCCCTTGGGGTATCGGAGGAAGGGAGGCGTGCGGGCGGGTCGGCTCCCCTTCCGTCTGGGCCAGCGACAGAGACTCGATGCCGCTGTTTTGTCGGTCCGTCTGGGCCAGCGACAGAGACTCGATGCCGCTGTTTTGTCGGTGATCAGCCGCCAACGTCGGCCCGGATCAGGCGGCGCCACGCGATGAAGATGCGCACGAGCGCGATGCCCTTTTCGGTCGGCCGGTAGTGACCGTTCTCCAATGCAATCAGACCTTCATTGACCAGATCCTGGATCCGCGGCGCGACGAGCACGGAGTTGTCGAGGCAGCGGTGGAATTCGTCCGCCGTGATGCCGGCACGGCCGCGTAGGGCGATGGCTTCGATAATGACGAAGATCGGACTCTCCGCTTCTATCGCCGGATAAGTCATTACATAGGCCGCCGCCAGGGCCAGAGCGAGCACCAGAGCCTGCACCCAGGCGAACATATCGCCGGGCATGAGCCGGGCCGCCCCCGGCCACGCCGCCGCCGCAAGCAGTCCCGCAGTCCAGCCGGCAATGATCACCGCGACAAGCAGGAGCATTAAGATCTGGCCGGAACGACGCGGCCGGCGATGGCGCCACCAGGCGATATGGATGGCCATTGCCAGCAGGAACAGCCCTGAACCGGTGATGAAAACGGCCATTCCTAATCTCCGCGGGCGCGTGTCGCGATCGATCGGCTCACCCGCTTGCCCGCCGGGAGATATATCCGTTCCAAGCGTGTCACCGCCACATTAGCGAGCATTGCCGTGCAATTTCAAATGCTGCGGCTTGACCGGTCGGGATGGCTTGACTAGGTTCCGCCGCGCTTCCGTCCATTCTGCGAGTCGGCGCACCGACTCGGATTCGAGCCGACTTGGATTGCGAGATCGATATTAAAGCTCGTAGAACCATCGCGCCGGCGCCCGTGCGCCGTGTGCTGAGACTTAGAGGCCTGCGATTTCGAAATGAATGATCCGTCCATGGCCTCGCTGGGCAGCCTTGCGATTGCGAGCGCCGGGGCGGGTGCCACGATCATCTGCCATGTGTCGGTAAGCCGCATCTGGCCGGCGCTCGGCGTCTATCTGGCGCTGCTCGCCGGCGCCGTCACGGGCTTCACGGTCCTCGCGGTGCTCACCCTGTTCGCCATGCGGCAGGGCTTCGATGTCGGGGACGGAGTCCTTGCCGATGCGGCGATCCTGTCGTGCTTCGATTACGTCTATTTCCATTTCAACAACATGGGTGAAACGGCGCGTCGCATCCGGCTGCTGCGCGATCTCATCGCGGCCAACCGGCCGCTGACGTTCGAAGAGCTGGCCGCCCGCTATGATGCGCATGAGATCGTCGAGCGGCGCTTGGCGCGGCTTCTTGCCGCGGGCCAGGTCGCCTACGTGAACGAACGCTATATCCTCGCTGATCGCTCGATTTACGTCATGGCCAGGCTCGTCAACCTGGCGCATTGGATCATCTTCGGTCATCACCGGATCAATCCCGTGAGGTCAAAATGACCCGCGATGTCCATTCGGGTTGGGCGGTCGCTATTGCGCTCACCATGACGCTGGCCGTGAGCATTCCGATGTTCCTGTTCAGCACGGTGTTTGGAGATGATTGGGCCTGGGTGTGGGTCTATCACTGGCAGGGGGCAGCCGGGATTCAGGACTACATGTGGCGGGTTGCCCACCCGGGGTTTGGCCCGGTCTACAACCTGGCGTTCTGGCTCGGAGGCGACGAGCCAGGCCGCGCCGCCCGAGCCTTTGCGGTCGCCTTTCTCCTCGGCAGCGGCTTGCTGCTCTGGCGCATCTTCTATGAGGGGCGCAGTCCCCCCATTTTCGCGGTAAGCGTCGCCGCGCTCTATCTCACGTCGCCCTATCTTGGCGGGCTTCGCGCCACCCTCGCCCATTCAGGATACGACGCCTATATCTTCTTTTATCTGCTCTCGATCCTGCTCAGTGCGCGGCGCGGCGTTTTCATCTTCATCGGCGCCATCCTCGCGCACGCGATCGGGATGCTGCTCGAGAGCCTGGCGGCGCTGGAGGTTGTCCGCTGGTGGTATCTTTACCAGCAGGGTTACGGCCCGCGTGCCCTCGTCCGAAGAGCGATCCCCTTCATCCTGGTCGTGGTGGCGTTCGGCATATCGCGCGCCACCTGGATGGCTCCCTACGGGGATTATTATGCGGGCCACAATGCGCTGGAGCTCTCCAGCGTCTCGGAGTTCGCGCACCAGATTTATCTCCATCTGCAATATTTCTTCAGCGCCCTCGAACCCCTTCGTTATGTCCCCAGCCTTTTTGTCCACGACAACCTTCTGATCGGAGGCGTCCTCGTCCTATTTGCGGCGGGCCTGGCGGCGGCTTGCATGAACGTGACGCCACGGGGCTCGTATCGCGGTCTGGCAGTCCTGGCCATCCTCGGGGTGGTGACGCTCGGACTGGGGATGCTGCCTTATGTCGCGATCGCTCGCCCCCCGTATTGGTGGATCTTTTACTCGCGGCTCGCGGTGGCCTCGCAGTTCGGCGTGTTCATCCTAGGGGCGGTCTTTATCAGTGCCCTGCCGTGGAGAGCCCTGCGGGCGGTGACCCTCGCGGCTGCGGTGCTCGTTTTCTCTGCCATGCATCTGCAGCTCGGAAGATGGATGCTGTACGACCATCTGGTCGTCAGCGATTTTCAGAGCCAACTTGCCAGGTACTTTGCGAGCAATCCCGGCCAGCTGCTGTTCATTCACTTCGAGCCGCAGACGGCCGACGTCCTCTTCGTCAAGCGATGCCTCGCCAATTACGACGTCAACGTCGCGCTGGATGTGAGCGGACGTCGAAACGACGGCTTGGCCTACGACAAGGATTGCGCAGCCGACATCGTCACGGAGGACGGCAAGTGCGGGGTTACGGCGTTTGAGCGAATTCCCTGCCCACCGAAGCGAAACGCGGAATTCCGGCTGCACCCGGGCATGGAGGACTTCACGCGGCTGCATCTGGTCGATCTCGGCCGGCGGACCCTGTCCGGCAGCGGACTTGATGCCGGCACGCTGGTCGTCGATCCACGCGTCGTTGCCGCAACGCCGCGGCAACCCGCGCCTTGAATGAGGGGAGACCGCAGCTGCCCGGGTTGAATCTTCCGTCCTCGGGGAGCCCGCTTCGCCAGACCCGCCGGGACGCGGCGATGGAACAAAGCGAGGACCGGACCGCGCGATGGGGCGTCCTCGCCGCGATGGCGCTGACCCTCGCGGTGATGCTGCCGGCCCTCCTGGTGAGCACAGTCTTCGGCGGCGATGACTGGGCGTGGGTCTGGGTGTACCGCGATGAAGGCCCCGCCCTCGTGCAGCAGCACCTTTCGGAAGCGGCTCACCCCGGCTACGGGCCGATCTTGAATCTGTTCTTCCTTCTGGGCGGCGACATTCCCGCCCGGTTGGCGCGCGGGGTCGCCTTTACGTTTCATCTGGCGAATGGATGGCTGGTCTGGCGGATATTCCGCGACGGCCAGACCGGTCCGGCATTCTCGTCGACGGTCGCCGTCTTATACCTGATGGCGCCTTTCCTGGCGGGCCTGAATCACAGCCTCGCCCATACGATGTACGATGTGTTCATCTTTTTCTATCTGCTGTCGATTTGGCTGAGCGGAAGCACCAATGCCCTGATGCTCGCCGGGGCGATCGTCGCGGCCCTCATCGGCCTCTCGATCGAAACGCTGGCCGCGCTCGAACCGCTTCGCTGGTGGTACCTCTGGCAGCGGCGCGGGGCCGTTCGAACGACGGTTCTAGCGGCCGTGCCGTTCATTTTGGTGATTCTCGCGTTGGCAGCGGTGCGCGCCATATGGCTGGTGCCGGAAGGAGTCTTTGCCGGATACAACTCGATCAAGGCGTTGAGCGCGGCGGATTTCGAATACCTGGCCATGGCGAGCCTTCGGTACCTTACGAATTTCGATCCCGCGCTTGATTTGGCGGTCAAGCTCGTCCGCTTTGACAGCATGGCCCTCGTCGCGCTGCTGGCGCTGGCCAGCGCGGCGGTCGGACTAAGCGCGTGGCGCGCGGGCAAGCGGGCTTCGATCGGGCAACTGGGCATGCTCGCCTTGCTTGGCGCCGTCGTGGTGATTGTGGGGACTGCGCCCTACATCGCCATCGGCCGCATTCCGGACCGGGGCGACTTTTCGATGCGCTTCGCCGTTGTCTCGCAATTCGGTGCTCTGATCCTCGCCGCCACGGCCATCGAGCTCGCCGGCTCGCGGACCATAAAAGGCGTCGTGCTCGCTGCCGCCGTTTTCGTCTTCTCCGCACAGCAGCTCGAATTCGCAAAGTGGATGCTTCACGAAGAGCTGGTGCTCCGGGATTATGGCCGCCAGGTCGAGCGCTACCTGGCAAGCACCGGCGATCAGGTGCTCGTCGTCCAGTTCAAACCGCCGAGCAAGACGTTCCTGTATCGGAACCGGGGTTGCCTCTCCAGTTACGACAACAATGTCGGACTGGAGCTTGCCGGAGAGCGGCACGGCAGCTTCGTGTATGACCGGGATTGCGGCCCGATGCACTACGCCGACCCCAATGGCTGCAGGTTCGCGGGGTTTCGTGCCCAGCCCTGCCCGCCGGTACGGCGGTCGGCGGAGTTCGCGCTCAAGCCCGGCATGGAGCACTTTGAAGCCTTTCGATTGGCCGAGCTTGCACGCCGCGCCATAGTCGGACCGCCCATCGAGTTCGGCACGTTCATACCCGATCACGCCGCCGGGTCGGGCGCTGCGGTGTCGGAAACTCGCTAGGAGCGGGATGGGCCCAGGCTGCCGGCCGAGGGCTCCCCCGCGGTGGACCCCGCCAGGTAGACAAAGATCCCGTGGGCCATCGCGAAATACGAGATGCTGATCAGCGGGAAATAGGCCAAGACGCGCCGCTCGTAGGGAAGCCAGGCGATCGTGGTTTGCAGGGCCAACAGCCACGGGACCACCAAGACGAACGCCACCCATTCGAGGCGGTTGCGGGGCAGGATCCGCCAAAATCGGAAGCGGTGCTTGTAGTAGAGAGGAATCCGGTCAAGCCCGACCTTATAGAAGCACCGGTAGAAATCGCGCAGGGAGTCCCGATCCTCATGTCTCACGACAATCGACGGGACGAGTTTTATCGGGATCCCGAGTGCGACCGCTCGCGCACAGAAATCCCCGTCTTCGCCGGTCCGCAATGCCTTATCGAGCGGGCCGATTCTGTCGAAGGTGTCGCGGCGAAAGCTCATGTTGTTCGTCACGAGCTTCGACCGGTCGATAAACTCGAACCGGGTCCCTTGTCCCTGCCACGCCTCTCTGCGGGGTATGTTCGTGAACCAATGGCAGTAGGCGTCCGCTTTCGCGACGACGCCACGCCCGAACCCTTCGATCCCGCCGCCGATGATCACGCCGTCTCCCGCCAGGCGATGCGCCTCGGCATGACGCCGTAGCCACTGCGGATCGTCGACGACCGAATCGGAATCGAGGAATACGATCAAGTCCCCGCCGGCCCGCGCCACCGCAAGGTTCCGCGCCGCCGCCGGCCCGAGATTTATCGGATTGCGAATCGAGACGATCCGCGAATCGTTTGGCGCGAACCCATGCCCCGTGTCGGTCGATCCGTCGTCGACGAGGATGACTTCGAAATCGTCGTAGTCCTGCAGCAGGACGCTATCCACACACCGGCTGACTTGATCGAAATTGTTGTAGTACGGCGTGACGACCGAGATCTTCATCTAAACACCGAACAGCAGCTTCGGATAGGTCGCGGGATTGAACAGGATGTTTTCCATCATGTTGCAGTCATGCGTGCAGTTGCAGTCGCCCCGCTTGATGGAGGTGACCGACTGTTTCCATGCATCGCTCCGCACGATGTCCGTAAATGGCGTGCGGCGAATGTTGCCGACCGACGGCAGGATTTCGCACGGAGCAACATCCCCATTGGCGTAGACGACGACGTGTGACTGCCCACCGAGGCACGGGACGAGCTGGGCCTCCTGCTCGAGCGTGTCGATTTGCAAGTTCCACTTCAGCTCTTGGAAATTGCGCTGAATTCGACCGAGCACGCCGGTGCGTCCGTAGCTATAGCGCTGCTGGATGGGGCGCACCCTCTTGCCGAGATCGCGCAGCTGGTCGGTGCCGGGCAGGCGGTAAATCGGATTTATGGGGCTGCCGCGCAGCAGCAGCAGGCCCTGGTAATCCACTGGCAAGTTCGTCTGCACGTATTCCATGAATGCGGGAATCTCGGCGTAATTGCGCTCGCACACGCAGGTGTTGACCTTCAACCGCACCGTGCCGAGGCTGGCGAGCTGCTTGATCGATTCGATGGCGCGGTCGAAGCTTCCCGCCTGGCGGATCTCGTCATGCGTGTCGCGAAAGCCGTCGAGCGAAACCGTGACGATCAGCTTGCCCGGCACCAATTTCGCCACGGCGTCCATCGTCTTCATGACACGATCGACAAACCAGCCGTTGGTCGGAATGGACAGCTCGGTCATGCGGAACAGCGAAATGATCTGGGGCAAGTCCTTGCGCAGAGACGGCTCGCCGCCGCCAATATCGAGCCACACCAGATCGTTGACGTGCTTCGACAGCTCCTCGAATTCCGGAAGCTTCAGGTCCTTCGGCTTGGTCTCGAATTCGACGAAGCAATGCTGGCAGCGCATGTTGCAGATATTCGTGACGTGCAGAACCATGTGCCGGAATCGCGGCCGAATCCGCGACTCGGCGGCGGCTCGAAGCAGAGCGAGTGGAGCCGCAATGGGGCGTGGTTGAGTATTTTGCACTTACAACTCCACAAGGTCGGACAAGACGCTGGTACCGGTTACCGGGCGCCGGTGCTGCTCCGGATGTAGCCGTGAGCGCTTCAGGTTTCCGAGTGAGCGCGCAGCTGCCTGCACGATTCTCACCGCCGCGCACCGGGCGCATCATAATTCGGCTGCCGGTAAGACGTCAAAGATGACGCGGGGGGGAGGAGCGACGCTCAAGCATACCCAGGTGAGGCGTGTGGTTGTTCCGACGCAGGCTCACCAGGCCCGCCCCGCCTTACGCTGCGACTCAGCGCAATCGGCTTTTTCGCCACACTGAGGCGGAAAGCGGAGACGTCCGGCGCGACGGGGAACCACCGCGATTAAACGAATCGGGAGCCCCAACCGGCACAAACAACCCATTGAAACAATGTAACAAAATCTACCGCTCTCCGGGCCGGGGGCGTGTCCGAGCGCTCGGCGAGGACCCAACATCATGGTACAGCTGCGAAATTCCGGATCATTGCTAAAAATGCCGGTATCCATTTAGAATGCCTGAACTCATTCACAACCACTCTTTCAGAACGCGGAGCGAGGAGCAGGATGCTGCTGATTAATCCAGCGACGGAGAAATTCGGCGGCTTCCTGTCACGCTATGTGCCCGTGGGCATCCCGGTCGCGATCGGTTACATCGCCGCGTATCTCGAACGCCACGACATCCGCTGCCGCGTGATCGACGAAGAGATTCTCGACATTACCCCGTCGGTTCTGGCGGAGAAGCTTGAAGGCCTCGAGCGACCCTATGTCGTCGGCGTCTCCTGCCTGACGGCGCATGTCGGCCGCGGCTACCAGATCGCCCGCATGGTGAAGGCGCATTACCCCGACGCAATTGTCGTTTTTGGCGGTCTCCATCCAACCACCTTGCCCGAAGAGGCGCTCCAGACGGGTGCTGTCGACTATGTGGTGCGCGGCGAGGGCGAAGAGATCATGCTCCAGCTGCACCGCGCACTGCGGGGCGGACAGGATCCGACCAAGATCCTGGGCGTGAGCTACATGCGGGACGGGCGCGTCCACAACAATCCCTCCGCGGCCCTCATTCCGGATATCAACGATATCCCGAATTTTCCCTACCACCTGTTCAATCACCCCAAATACGACATGGGGTTCATGACCACGTCGCGCGGATGCCCTTATCGCTGCTCGTATTGCAGCCAGCGCCTGCTGACGGGCACGACGTATCGCTACCGGTCGGCGGAGAAAATCGTCGAGGAGCTCGACGTCCTGGTCAATCAGTACGGACAGAAAGCCATCGTCTTCTACGACGACAATTTCTGCCTCAAGGCCCGCCGTGTCCACGAGCTGTGCGACATGATCATCGAGCGCGGACTGCATAAGAAGGTCAAGCTTTCGGTCCAGACCCGCGCCGACAACGTTCTGCATCACGGCGGCGAGGACCTCGTTCGTCATATGGCCGAGGCCGGGTTCACGCACATGGGCTTCGGCATGGAAACCGGCGTCCAACGGATCGCCGATCTCATCCGCAAGGATGAGACGATCGATTGCCATCTGGAGACGACCAGGCTCTGCCAGAAGTACGGCATCGACGTGTCCTTGTTCATGATCTTCGGCCTGCCCACGGAGACCGGCGAAGATCGCGAACAGTCATTCCAGGTCGTGCGTGATGCCGAAGTGGTGGCGACCAAATACAACAACCTGATCCCGTATCCCGGCACGCCGATGTGGAACGAGCTGAAGGATACCGGGCGCGTGGTGGTGACCGAGAACTGGGGTAACTTCAACAGCGTCCTTGCGATGACGTCGAGCATCTTCGACAAGACGCCGCTGCCCTACGTGCCGGAGACCTGCTCGGAGTGGCAGCTCAAGCGCGACATCATCAAGTATAATTTGCGGTCGTACGTGAACCTGAAGTCGATCGCGGCGATCTTCGGTCATACCAAGGGGATCGGCTGGTTCATGCTGCCGGACAAGTGGTTCATGAAACCGCGCGAGCTCTACGAGGTAGCCAAGATCGGCCTGCACGTGGTGATCAACATGATCATCACGAGCCTGCCGCTGTCGGTGTCGGAATTTTTCATGACGGCGCTTAATCCGGCCATGAAAAAGCGCTCGCGCGTGGCGAATTACGATGCGGCCTCGTACAAGCTTTGCGACTGGGACGAGAACGAGTCCAAGAACCTCGTGCTGCGCCTCAAGAAAGCGCGCGAGGAGCGGAAGGCGACCGGTACCTTCAACGTTTTCGTCAACAATTGACCTGCCCGCGGCAGGGCTGCGTCTCGTCTCTCGTTAGGCGACGCAGCCCCGCCTGATCCTCAAGGCGCCCTGACCAATTGGTTACCCGGCGTCTTCCCTGACGAACAGAAAGCTGTCATCCGACTCCCACATGAGGCGAAAACCCTTGTGGGCGGCGAGGAACCCAGCGCGACTCATGCGCACCAAGGCATGAGTGACATCGCGATCGACCAGACCCGCCGGCGCTGGTCCCGGTCCGTGGGCGCTGAGGGGAGCCGTAAGATTTTCCCGCGCACGGTTTTCGCCAAGCAGTGTCCGCGCCCATAGAATGTGCCGGGCCGGCAAGGCCAACAGCCGCTCCAGCGTCGACTCCGGGGCATCAAGACACTGCAGAGCGCCGTTGGAGTGCAGGAGATCGATGCCGCCGAGCCATTGCATCGCATCGTCGATGGCGGCGAAGAAGCGCAGATTCTCGCCCTCGAGGCGCTTCGCTCGCTCGACGGTCACGGGGTGCTCGACCACCGCCCACCGCAACGCCCGCTCCGGGTAAGCGCGGGCGGCCGTCAGGTAGTGAAAGCCTGCAGCGCCGCCGAAATCGAGAACGCGCTCGCCCGCCGCGGCGACCGCGACCAAGGTGGGCTGAAGCGCGTCCGGCGGGATGAAGTCCTCGATGCGCCGCGGATCGTTGCGGACCGCTTCGGTCTTGCGGACCACCAGATCCGCGATGTCGGGCGCGTCATAGCCGTCGGTCATCAAAGGCAAGATACCGGATCGATGTTCTGCACAAAAGGGACGCCGAAATGAGCCGGGGATCGCGAACTATTGCCTCACGAACAGGAAGCTGTCGGCCGATTGCCACACGATTCGAAAACCCCTGTGCACGGCGAGGAAGGTGGACTGGCTCATCCGCACCCTCGTATGGGTCACCTGGCGGTCGACGAAGCCAGGCGGCGCCGGCCCCGGCCCGTGGTCGCTGAGCGGGCTGATCTGGATCTCGGTGGCGCGGGACTCCCCGAGCAGCATGCGCCCCCAGAGGACATGGCGGGACTTCAATGCCAGGAGCCGCTCCAGCATCGCCTCCGGAGCATCGAGATATTGCAGCACGCCATTGGAGTGGAGCAGATCGACCCCGCCCAGCCATTGCACCGCATCCTCGATCGCGGTGAAGAAGCGCAAGCCGTCCTGTTCCAGGTGCTTTGCCCACTCCACCATCACTGGCCGCTCGACAACCGCCCAGCGGAACGCCCGCTGGAGATGGGCTTGGGAAGCCGTCAGGTAGTGAAACCCGGCGGCACCGCCGAAGTCGAGAACACGGTCGCCGGCCGCGGCGACGGCGGCCAGGGTGGGCTGAAGAGCCTCTGCCGGGATCACGTCGTCGATGCGGCGCGCACGGAACGCTTCGGTCTTGCGAACCACGAGATCGGCGATGTCCACTGCATCGTACCCATCGCTCATGGAGGCCGGCCGTGCCTTCTGTCTGCGGTCAAACAAGTGTCTCCAGAACCCGAGCATTCTCAGCCGTCTGAGCTGCGACGGCCGGGCGCCGAGGAACCGCGAATCGGCGCCAGGGCCTCGCCGAAGGTGAGGGGCGCCGGATATGAACATAATCTCATTGGTGGTCAACCGGTGATCGTATAGGAGCTCAACGAATGCCTCGCCAACTATTAGGATTTATGAACAAAGTCAACGGGGAAGCCAGACGCCGACCACGGGTGCCGGCCCTCTCCACCACGCCGCCCGGGCATCTTGGGCATTGACGTTCACGAGATGAACAACCTATTACATGGTCGCGCTTCGACGGTCCGGATCCACGATTGAATGTTTCGCGACGGCGTTCGAGCTTGGTTGTGGCGAAGCGCCCCAACCTCGCACCTGAACGCCGCACAGCGTCTGCAGGGTTGGCAGACAAGGGTCAGATCCCGGGTGAAATTTTCACCCGGTCGGCGGTAGCATTAACGATCCGAATCGCAGATCACAGCAGCGGTCCAGGTCGCCGCGGACGCCGATCTCTTCATGAACAGCTTCGAAACATTCCCGTGTCCAGAAGATCCTATGCAGAATCGTTTCGGGTTTGTCGGAACTGGGATGAGAGTTGATTCGTGTTTGCAGCTGATCAGGCGGTCAAAGCAAAAATGTTAGGCGTCGTTCGAAGCAGCACGAGCGCGATCGCGCGAGCATATCGCGGCGCGACGGCCGAAGCCGCGCAGCTCTATTTGACCGCCGGGCGCATGTGGCGCCGTCACAAGTTTCTTTGGCTCGGCCGCCCCCGCAGACCGATTACCTTGTTTTTGGCCCCCGAAGCCGGATTGGCGCCATATTTTGCCAGCCACGCCCTCCTGGCGCGTGTCATGGCGGATGCCGGGCACTCGGTTGTCGTGCTGTCCTGCAACGGATTACAGCCGGCGTGTACGGTCAAGTTCGCCTGGCCGATCAAGCCGACCGCACCGCGCGATGTCAGCAACATTGCCTGCAAGACGTGCCGCAGCAAAATATTGACCGTCGGCCACGACTATAAACTGACGGACGTCACTCTCGAGTCTCTGCTCCCCGCTCCGCTGATGGCGGAAATCGATCGGGTGATCGGGGCTCATTCGGAGGCGCCGTGGAAAACGATCTACGACGGCATTGAGTTCGGTGCGGCCTGCCTCGGCGAAACCCTCCGCCTCCACCGAAAACTGTCGATCGATGAGCTGACTGCCGAGGATCACGAGCTCATCCGGGCACTTCTTTTTTCGTCGCTTGCTGTTTACCTCGCGCTGCAGGCCTTGGCTTCGCGCTTCAAGATCGAGCGGATCGCATATTTTGGAGACTATGCCTATTGGCTGCCGCCGCAGGTCTTCGCGGCCCGCAACCGGATCCCGCTCACCCACATCTCGCACGCCTATAACGGAGACATCGACCGGCGCTATCTCCTGATCCGGCCGGGGCACGGCATCACTCACATGTTGTCGCAGGTCGACCAATGGAGGGAATACCGCGAAACGCCGATCGAGCCCCGAGCCGTCGCCAATATTCTCGACGGGGCGCTGTTCCGGATGCAGGCATTTGGCGGCGCGTCCACGTACTCGCCCAATTGGCAAAAAGACCCCGGCGACCTGTTCGAGCAGCTCGGGCTTAGTCGCGGGCGGAAGACGCTGGTGGCGTACACCAGCAGCACCGACGAATTGATCTGCAATCGCGAATTCATGCGCGTCATAGGATCCTCCTACGAGCAGGAGCGCCAGCCTTTTGCCGATCAAGTCGAGTGGCTCCGCCATTTGATCGCCTGGGTCGGCCGGCGGGACGATTTGCAGCTGGTCGTCCGCCTTCATCCCCGGATGGGCGCGGGTCACCGCCACTCTGGCAAGGCCTCCCAATATGAGCAAATGGAGAGCGAGCTTGCGTCGGTGCCGTCGAACGTCGCGGTTGTGTGGCCGGAAAACCCGATGTCCAGTTACAACATTGCCGAATTTGCCCATGTCGCCCTGACCGCGTGGTCCAATATCGGCCTTGAGCTGGCCCGGTTCGGGGTGCCCGTCGTCGCGGCCTTCCAAAAGATCGGCCCGTTCCCCACGGGAGGATTTGCCTCGTTTGAGGAAACGATTGACGGCTATTTTCGGGCGATCGATATCAGCTTGGAGCGGCCATCGTCGATCGACATGATCATAGACGCCTATCGCTGGACCCATTTCCTGCACTGGTCGCCGACGATCGACGTGTCGGATATCGTTCCGACGCCGGATTACAGTGACGTGCCACCGTTTCGGACGCCGCGAAATCTCGACAGCCTGTTGAAGGTCGTGTCGGCCGGAGAAGACTTGGTCGAGTTGACCATGTCCCGGCTGTCGAAAGGCCCCGCGGCAGTTCACGCGGAGCGCACGGCCGTGCTGCAGGCCACCGAAGACTGTGTTCGCTTCTTTACGACGGGAACGCGTGCCGCCGAGGGGCGGACGACCCGAATCGCTGCGGCGTCGAAATCCAGGCCACATTCCATCCTTGTCCGGCGCCTGGCCGACATCGTGGCCCACGAGGATGCTCAGACCGCCGCATGAGCGCAGCCCCCAGTCATGCCCCAGCATCTCGGCTGCTTCGTAAATGCATCGCCCATCGGAGCTGACCCAACATGGCAAGAGTTGTCCTCGAAAACGTCCGTGTCGATTTCCCCATCTATGGAGCGCAGCACCGGAGCTTGCGGACCGCTATTTTTCAGCGCGCGACCGGCGGGTTGATCCGGCGCGAGGGCAAGTATCGGGAGCGCGTCGTCGTGCGGGCGCTGAGCGACATCAGCATGACGCTCGAAGAAGGCGACCGCGTGGGCCTGATCGGACATAACGGCTCGGGAAAATCGACGCTCCTGAAGGTCATTGCCGGAATCTACGAGCCGATTGCCGGACGCCTCATGGTCGACGGCGTTGTCACGCCGCTCTTCGATATGATGCCGGGTTTGGACCTCGAGGACACCGGATACGAGAATCTGTTCACGGCCGGAATGCTGCTCGGCCTGTCGCGCGAAAAAATCGAGAGCAAGATTCCGGAAATCGAGGAGCTGTGCGAGCTCGGCGAGTATCTCGCGCTGCCCGTTCGCACCTATTCCAGCGGTATGACGATGCGCCTTGGGTTCGCGCTCGTGATGGCCCTCGAGCCGGGTGTGTTGTTGATGGACGAAGGATTCGGCACCGGGGACCTGCGGTTTGCCGAACGAGTGTCCCAGCGGGTGAACGACTTTTTCGGCCGCAGCAGCATCATCGTTCTGGCCAGTCATTCCGAGGCCATGATCAGGTCGATGTGCAACAAGGCCGCGTTGCTGCAGGAGGGGCAGCTTCTGGCGTTCGGCCCCGTCGACGAGGTCTGCGACCACTATCGCGACATGGTTCACACTCCGGAAACGAAGCCATCGGAGGGACGCGAGCGCGATCGGGGGCGCCCGCTCTACAACGAGGAGTCCATCCGGGACGAGGGACTGGCCGACCGCCGCAGCCGCACAAGCGGTCAGGTCCGGTTCACCAAGGCGAACGCGGTCGACGAGAGCGGGAAGCCGCGATGGACTTACAAATCCGGTGACACGGTCGTCTTTCGCTTCGAGTACGAAGTGTTCCGTCCAGTTTCAGATCTCGGGATCGTATTCCAGCTGACCCTTCACCCACCCGAGCCGTCTCCGGGATATCAGGTAAGGGGGGTCGATCAGCCGCTGACGCGGATTCGGGAATCACTCAGCCAGGAGCCGCTTCCGGTGGGATATAAGGGCGTTGCGGAAATCGTGCTGCCCGATTTGCCCCTGCGGCCGTGTAGCCTGGGTTTCTACGCCTGCCTCGGAACCTCCGAAGGCGACAAATGGTACGACGTGATCGATCATAACGTTAATCTGCCGGATCTGATCGTCGAGTCCGATCTGCCAAACCGCCACGATCGGACCGGCGTTGTGACTCTGGATTATAAGATCCGTACGGAAACCCCAAAATTGTCCGCGGTATGAGCCGGATTTCGACATGCCCCTCGACGTGCGTGTCATGCGCTGGATGAGTCGCGGCACGCATTCGCGGCTCCTCGTATAAATGGCCATAGCCCGTTTGCGCCGTATCCGCGACAAGCTGCGCGCACGGACCAGTCAGCGCGACAAGCGCTATTACGGCCTCGACGGCCTGGACGAGAAGCTGGAACGCTACATCGACTGGGACGGTGGAGTGTTCGTCGAGGCCGGCGCCAACGATGGCCTGGCTCAGAGCAACACGGCGTATTTCGAGGAGTTCCGCGGCTGGCGCGGGCTGCTGGTCGAGCCGATCCCCGACCTGGCGGCACGCTGTCGGGTGAACCGGCCGCGCTCGGTCGTCGAGAATTGCGCCCTCGTCCCGCTCGCCGCCGACAACGGCTCGGTCGCGATGACGTATTGCGGTCTGATGTCGGTCGTCGACGGCGGATGGGCGGACCCGGGCGCCGAACGCGCTCACGTCGAGGCGGGTCTCAAGGTTCAGGCCATCGAGCGAAGCTATCGGGTCACGGTGCCGGGCCGCAGCCTGTCCAGCCTTTTGGACCGCCATGGCTTCACGCGCGTCGACCTGCTGTCCCTCGACGTGGAGGGGTTCGAGCGGCAGGCCCTGGAAGGACTCGACTTCAGCCGCCACCGTCCGAGGTTCATCCTGGTCGAAGCCCGCTTCCGCGCGGATATCGACAGTGTTCTTCTGCCGCTATACGACGTTCTGGCGCAGCTCTCGCACCACGACGTCCTCTATGCGCTGCGGGATAAGTGATCGAGGCCATGGCCGGCCGCAACAAAACTGTCCTTCTCACGGGTGGCGCCGGCTTCATCGGATCTCATGTCGTCGAACGCCTGCTCGCTGACGGCCATCGGGTGATCAATCTCGACCTTTTGACTTACGCAGGCAGCCTCGCGAATCTGTCCGCGGTTGCCGATCATCCGGAGTACCGGTTCCAGCACGGCGACATTTGCGACCGCGGCGTGGTGGCTAAGCTCCTGTCCGAACACCAGCCCGACGTCGTTTTCAACATCGCCGCCGAGACCCATGTCGACCGCTCGATCGACGACGCCGCGGCGTTCATCAAGACCAATGTCGAGGGCGTGTTCCGGCTTCTCGAGTGCGCTCTGGAGTACTGGGGCGGCTTTAAGGCTGTCGAGCGCGATACGTTCCGCTTCGTCCAGATGTCGACCGACGAAGTGTACGGGTCGATCAGCGACGGCGTTTTCACGGAAGACAGCAATTACGCGCCGAACTCCCCCTATGCGGCGTCGAAGGCGGCCGGCGACCATATGGCACGCGCTTATCGCATGACCTATGGCCTGCCGACGATCGTCGTCCACGCCTCGAACACCTACGGCCCCCGCCAGCATCCGGAAAAACTCATCCCGCACACCGTCCTGTCGGCGCTGGATCGGCGCCCGCTTCCGGTCTACGGCGACGGAAAAAACGTCCGCGACTGGCTGTTCGTCGCCGACCTGGCGGACGGACTGGCGCGCGTCCTGGCGCGCGGAACGCCGGGCGAGGTCTATAATTTCTCCGGGATGGACGAGCGCCAGAACCTGGAGACAGTCAAGATGATCTGCGCCCATCTGTCGGGGCTGCGGCCGGCCGAGCCCGATTACGCGTCGCAGATCGCGTTCGTCCGCGACCGTCCGGGCCACGACTTCCGGTACGCCATGAGCGCCGACAAGGTGCACCGGGCGTTCGGCTGGCAGCCGCGCGTCCTCTTCGCGCAGGGCCTCGCCGACACGATGTCATGGTATCTCGCCAACGGCCCCTGGTGCCGTGCCGTCCTCGATCGCGGTTATGATGGTGCCCGTATCGGCACGAGGACGGCATCATGACCGCGTCCCGGTGTGGAATCGTCCTGGCCGGGGGCAGCGGCACGCGTCTGGCGCCGATGACGGCGGCGCTCAGCAAGCAGCTCTTGCCGATCTACGACAAGCCGATGATCTACTATCCGATGTCGGTGCTGATGCTGTCCGACATTCGCGAAATCCTGGTCATATCGACGCCGCGCGACCTGCCGCTCTATCGGAATTTGCTGGGAGACGGCTCGGCGTTCGGCGTCACCTTCGCCTATGCCGAGCAGGCGCAGCCCAAGGGCCTCGCGGAAGCGTTCCTCATCGGCGCGAAGTTCATCGCCGGCCGGCCGTCGGCGCTGGTCCTCGGCGACAACCTCTTCTTCGGGCAAGGCTTCGCCGATTATCTCGCCAATGCGCAGCGCCGCGCCCAGGGCGCGACCGTCTTCAGCTATCCGGTGCACGATCCGTCGCGCTTCGGGGTCGTGGAGTTCGACGCGAGCGGCCTGGCGCTGTCGATCGAGGAAAAACCCAAGAAGCCGCGCAGCAACCAGGCCGTCACCGGACTTTATTTCTACGATGAGCAGGTCGTCGACATCGCGCGCGCGGTCAAGCCGTCCCCGCGCGGCGAGCTCGAGATCACGGACGTCAACCGCCGCTATCTCGAATTGGGCCGGCTCTACGTCGAGCAGCTCGGGCGCGGATTCGCCTGGCTCGACACCGGGACATTCGGCGCCCTCCTCGATGCGGCCAACTTCGTCGCCACGTTGCAGCGCCGTCAGGGACTGCAGATCGCCTGCCTCGAAGAGATCGCCTTTCGCAAAGGCTGGCTCACCGCCGACGATTTGGCGCGCCGCGCCCGGCAGTTGCAAAACAGCGACTACGGGGCGTATCTCGGCCAGCTGGCGGCAACCGGCTATTGAGCCTTCCATGCCCAAGCTAACGACTATCCCGCGGTTTGGATCCAAACCAGCCGGTTGGTCGTTGTGGGGCATGATGCACTTGCACGACGGAAGGCGGAAGAATTGCATGCATGTTTTAGGCGGTTGCAATTGTTGGACGGCACTTTTTCCGAGCCGCATCAACGGCTTCGGAGAACAATTGCAGTATTGCACCGGATTCGGGGGGGCCCGGGCCGGCCAGGCCCGAAAGGCCGTTCATCACCCTCATGCCTGATGCGTCGTCGCCCATGATCTTCTGCACCCTGTTCAATCGGCTTTTCCTTCCGCAAGGGATTGCGCTCTATCGCTCCCTTGAACGGACGGCGAAGGGGAACTTTCTTCTCTACGTCCTGTGCCTTGACGACGCCACGGCGGAGGCGCTGGCACCCTTCGCTTTTCCGAACCTCCGGATCGTGCGCCTCAATGACATCGACGACGAGGAGCTGAAGGCCGAACAGCCGAAACGCAGCATCGGCGAGTTCTGCTGGACGTGTACCGCACCGCTCATCCTGCACGTGCAGGATCGCCACCCGCCGGGAACGGTGGTGGCCTATGTCGACGCCGACATTCGGTTTTTCTCGGATCCCTCGGTCATTCTTGAGGAGCTCGGGGACGGCAGCATCTTCATCCATGAGCATGACTTTGCGCCCCAGCACGCCCACCTGTTGGAGCGGGCCGGACGCTTCAACGTGGGCGTCACGGCCGTCCGCAACAACGCCGAGGGCCGCGTCTGTCTCGAGCGCTGGAGAGCGCAATGCCTGGGCGAATGCGTCATGGATCCGCTCGCCGGAAAATGCGGAGATCAGCACTATCTCAATGAGTGGCCGAACCTCTACGGCGGTCTTGTGATTTCCAGTAATCCCGGCGTCGGGCTTGCACCCTGGAACGTTGCGGAACACCGGATCGGCCTCGATCGGCAGACCGTCACGGTCGATGGCCGGCCGCTGGTGTTCTATCACTATCACGCGCTGCGGCTCTTGCGCCCGCATTTCGGCATCAAGCCGGTCTTGATGGGATTGGGCTATTTCTTCAGCCCCGGCGTGATCGCCGCGATTTACCGTCCCTATGTCCGCGAGCTGTGGCGCGCTCTGAACGACTTGAACGGCCTCAAATTCCTGATCATGACGGATTTTGTCACGGTTCCGGCCGTCGGCGAGCCCGGCACCAATCAACAGCTGCTGCTGTCGATGGGCGGCCTCTCGGTGCCGGCGGAACGCAACACCCCTATGATGAAGCGCTTCTTCGACCTCGGAGGCCGCCGTGTCGCCGTATAAGAAAGTAGCGCTGCCGGAAATCGAGGGCCGCGGACGGCTGATGTTTGCCGAAGAGAGCCGCCACATCCCGTTCCCGATCAAACGTATTTTCGCGATCTACGACGTGCCCACCGGTATCCGGCGCGGCGGCCACGCGCATCGGGCGCAAGAGCAGTTCATCGTCTTGCTGTCGGGCGGCTGCACGTTCTCGATCGATGACGGCGTCGCCCGGACTGAGGAGCGCCTCGCCAAGCCGACCGAGGGCCTCTACATCCCGGCGCGTCTGTGGCTGGAGCTCTCCGACTTCGCACCGAATTCAGTGTGCCTCGTCGCAACGTCGGGGCTTTACGACGAGCAGGATTACATCCGCGACTATGGCGAATTCAAAAACCTGGCCGCGTCCCGCTGAACGGCGGTCGTGACCTCGAGCCGTCTAAAGCATGTCCTTGTATCGGTCCTGCCTCCATCCATGATCGAGCTGATCCGATCTCTGCGGCGGGCGCGTTGTCGGGCACCCGCGCCAACCGTTGACGCGGTCGTCGTCGCTCAACCGGCGCCGGCGCCGGCACCACCGGAGTGGGAAATGGTGCCCGACAGCGACGAGGTGTGGACCCGCCATGACGGCTGGTCACACGACTCGATCGTTAAAACGCAATCCGGAAAATGGGCTCAGTTTCTTCGTTCGGTCGACGGGCCGGGTCCCTTGGGACAATCCCACGAGGCGAATCCCGATGCGCCGCCGGATTTTGCGACACACAACACGATCATGAGCTTCGGGTACGCGCTCGGGCGGGCGACCGCCGGCCACGCGCGGCTCAGCGTGCTCGATTGGGGTGGCGGGCTGGGTCACTACTACGTCTATGCAACCCGGCTTTTCCCTGACGTCCCATTCGATTTCACGATCAAGGATCTGGCTGGGCTGTGCGCGACGGGGGCAAAGCTCCTTCCCGGCGCCACGTTCGAACCGGACGAAGCAAAAGCCCTGTCGCGAAAATACGATCTGGTGTTTGCCAGCAGTTCACTGCATTACACGCGCGATCGTTACGGGCTCCTGGGCCGGCTGTGCGACAGCGCCAACGAGTGGCTCATGATCACCCGAACACCGGTCGTCGAACAGCATGACGAGTTTGTCGTCGTCCAGCGGCCCCATGCGTACGGCTACATGACCGAATATCCCGGCTGGTTCATGAACAAGAAACGCCTGAGCGACTTCATGAATGACAAGAACTTCTCGCTCGAGCGCCAGTTCCTGGTCGCAGAGCGCCCCGTTGTCCCGAACGCGCCGGAACAGGCGCAATATTACGGCTTCCTGTTCCGCCGGAACCTGGAAGCGGGCGGGAGGGCGCCATGAGCCCGGACAATATGCGGCGGATTCCGGTTGCCGACCCACGGGCCGACCTCGCCGAGCTGCGCGAGGAGATCCTTGTCGCGGTCGCGCGCGTGGTCGATTCGGGCGCCTATATGCTGGGCCCCGAAGTTGCCAAGTTAGAAAGCCGGCTGGCGGCGCGTCTCGGGACCTCGGGCGCCGTCGGCGTCGGCAGCGGCACGGACGCGCTGGCGATCGCGTTGCTGGCCGTCGGCGTTGCCCCCGGCGACGAGGTTATTACCGTCTCGCACACGGCCGGCCCAACGGTCGCAGCCATCCACATGACCGGTGCGGTTCCGGTCCTCGTCGATATCGACGCGGAGACTTATTGCCTCGAGCCGAATTCACTGGAAGGCGCGGTCAGCTCGCGCACCAAGGCGATCGTCCCAGTCCACCTTTACGGGCATCCGGCCGATCTCCGCCGCATCTGCTCGTTCGCGCGGCAGCACGGCATCGCGGTCATCGAGGACTGCGCACAGGCGCAGGAGGCGACACACGACCGCAAGCCCGTCGGGTCGATTGGCGACGCCGGCTGCTTCAGCTTCTATCCCACCAAGAATCTCGGGGCCATCGGCGACGGCGGCTTGGTGGCGTCGATCAGGCCCGAGATCGTGGATCGCGTCCGGCTGCTGCGGACCTATGGCTGGAGCAAGCCGCAATATTCCGAGATGCCGAACGGACGAGGTTCGAGGCTCGACGAGATGCAGGCGGCGATCCTCAATGTCAAACTGGATCACCTCTCCAAGAGCATCGACCGGCGCCGGGCGATCGCGCAGCGATATGCCGCGGCGCTATCCGATCTCCCGCTCGGCTTGCCGAAGGAGCAGGCCGGGTGCCGCCACGTCTACCACCTCTATGTCGTGCGGAGCGACCGTCGGGATGCCCTGGCCAGCCACCTCGATCGGGCGGGAATTGCCACCGGCCGCCATTACCCTTTCCCGGTCCATGCTCAGCCCGGCCTCGCCGCGGGATCGCGTATTCCTCGGCCGCTGACCGAGACGGAAACGGCGGCTCGCGAAATTCTCTCCCTGCCGCTTTACCCGACCATGTCGGACGCATGTCAGCAGCGCGTCATCGACGGGGTCCGTTCGTTTTTCGCACCGCGTTGATCGCACGTCGTGTTGGCGCCCATCGCCTTGTTTGCCTACCGTCGGCCCCAACATCTGGCCCGGGTGCTGGCGGCCCTTCGTGCGAACCCTGAAGCGCCGGGCACCGTCCTCTATGTATTTTGCGATGCGCCCAAGGATACTGCGGCCGCGGAAGCCGTGGGAGAGGTGCGTCGACTGATCCGCGAGATCGACGGCTTCGCTGCCGTGCATCCCGTGTTTCGCGAGTCGAATTTCGGGCTCGCCCGAAACATCACGGAAGGTGTTTCGGATGTGCTCGGCCGGCACGAGGCGCTGATCGTCGTCGAGGACGACGTCGTCGTCGGCCCGTTCTTTCTGCGCTTCATGAACGACGCGCTCTCTTTCTACAGGGATGAACCGCGGGTCGGCAGCGTCTCCGGATATTGCTATCCGGTCTCGCGTCCTCTGCCGGAGACCTACTTCATCCGCGGCGCCGATTGCTGGGGCTGGGCGACGTGGCGCGACCGCTGGCGCCACTACAATCCGGATGGTCCGGCGCTGCTGGCGGAACTGCAGAGCCGCGGCCTCACCACTGCCTTCGACTTCGACGGCGCGATGGCCTTCACGCAGATGCTCCAGGACCAGATCGCCGGAAAGAACGATTCCTGGGCGGTCCGCTGGCATGCCAGCTGCTTCCTGCGCGATCTTTTGATCCTCTATCCGGCGCAGCCGCTCGCCAAGAATATAGGCTTCGACGGCTCCGGCACGCACAGCACCAGCAGCATCGATCTGTTCGAGGTCGGGCTCAGCCCGACGGCGGTCCAGGTCGACGGGATCGCGGTTGAAGAGAACGCTGCGGTCCGCGAAGGGATCAAGCAATTTTTCCTGAACAGTGAGCAGCCTCGCGGCTGTTCTTCCGGAGAGGTGTTTCCCGTGAACGAACGCAAGAGCTTATCCCGTCGCGCGGTGCGATACGGGATTTACCGTCTCCGACGCGCGTACGAGTACGGCAATGCGTATGCTCGGCACGCGATTTTGACACGCCGTCTCAATCAGCGGCGCCGTTTACCCGGCGGCGAGTGGCACCCGCTGTTCAAAGTTCCCCTCGTCGACCTCGGCGAGGTGGAAGACGCTCACTTCAGAGGCGTCGTCACTCCCGCCCCTGAAATCGGCGTCAGGCGCGAGGGCGTGGATGCCCAGTTCCTGGGAGATGCGGAGTCCTATTATACGAAGTATCAGAACTTTGTTTATTGGCGCGCGCTGATTGAACAGATGGTGGCCAGGACTGGCCTGGGGGAACCTTCGACCATCGTCGAGTTTGGCTGCGGATTCGGAAACAGCACACTCCCGCTGCTTGACCTCTTCCCCAATGCAAAGGTGGTTGCAACCGACATAAGCCCTAATCTTCTCGCTATTCTTAATCGGCTGCTCGTATCCCGCAAACTTCAGGACCGTTGCATCGCGGTTGCCATGGATGCTCATAAGGATTTCATAGCAACGAACAGTGCGGATCTGGTCATTGGCTCGGCGATCCTCCACCACCTGGCTGACCCATCGATCTTTATTCAGCGGGCTTTCGAAATCTTGAGACCAGGCGGTGCAGCCGCCTTTTTTGAGCCGTTTGAAGGCGGTTACTCGGTCTTGCGGCTCATCTGCGAGGACATCTGGCGGGAAGCCGAACGGCGGCACGAGAGCGGAGGTGGTCTGAAGTTCGTACGCCAAATCAGCCGCTCGCTGGAACCGCAGATATTCCGACAAGCCGTGCCCGGCTGGAAAAACATCAACGACAAGTGGGTTTTTCCGCGACACACGCTGGACAAGCTCGCAACGAGTGTTGGCGCAGAACTCACGGTCTATCCGGTTCATGATAACGTCGGCCAGTTCCGCCGCGCCTTTGCCTACATGCTCGGCGCTTACAGCCGTTTTAAGCCCGAGGATATTCCAGCTTGGGCGTGGGAAACCTTCGATCGATATGATACGAAAACGTTCTCGCCAGAGATGCTGGTGGATCTGGCGATGGAAGGCTGCATTATCTTCCGCAAGCGGACCTAGACGCTCCGAAACAGCGCGTTCGTTTCCGCTACGTTCGCACCTTCTGCCCGCGTTTATCGGTCCACGACTTGCTCCGCCACAGCGCGCTGTGCGGCGCAGACACCGCGACATGATCCTTCGGGCGCGGCGTCGACGTGTAATAGTAAAGGATGATCGACGTGCGCGCCTCGTCCTCGGGGCACATCAGCGGCTCCGGATGGCCATGGAACGAATAGTCGTGCGTCTCGAAGACGACCATGCGATTGCCAAACGGCGCGATCGACGCTTCCGCTTTCTCGGCCGTCGAATCGTACAGGTTCAACTGGCCGCCCCATTCCTCGCGCCATTTCGGATTGAGGTACAGGATCAGGTTCAGGCGGCGATGAACTCCCATCAGGTCGTGCCAATTTCCGTCGACATGCACGTCGAGATGGCCGCCTCGCTTGATGAGATTGAAGCCGCCGCCAGCCAAATAGGGATCCGCAATGAGTTTCATCCCGGCGATGCGGCTGAGCTCGCGAAGGAATTCGCCTGAATTGAAAAACCGGACCACTTCCCGGGCAGGCTCCGGGATGCTGTGGTCGGACACCCATTTCGACCGCCACTTCACCTCGATGCCCTGATCGTTGCTCTTGTCCCAGTACTCATCGGGCAGAGTCGAGAAGAGTTGCTGGATCTCGCCGATCAGCTTCGGGTCGAAGACGTTGTCGACGACGATGTGCGGAAACGGTTTCGCAGCCACGAAGCGCTCTGGAGGTATGTCTTGTAGCGCGCGGATCGCTGACGAGAACACGTGGGACGGCACCAGCTTCTCCTCCATGCCGAGACAAATTCCCGCGCTGGTTAGCATACCGGTCGGGTAGCCGCAACGGTCGAAAGATCCGCCGCCGGTGCCCGCCCAGCTTAACCCGACGTCAGGCGTTGACGGCGCTCGAACGCGCTGCGATAGACCTCGACCAGCCGTCGCAGATGCAAACCGACGTCGTAGTTGGCCTCGGCAACCTGTCTCGCCCGCTCGCCGCGACGCCGGAGCTCGTCGGGTGCGTCGATCCAAGCCTTCATGGCCGCGGCCAGGGCAGCGGCGTCGCCCTGCGGCACCGCAACGCCGACCTCCGGCGCAAATGTCACCTCCGGAAGCGAGGTGCCTTCGAAGCAGATCACGGGCTTGCCGCAGGCCATCGCCTCGATCGCCATCAGACCGAACGCCTCGGCCGCCGAGGGCATCATGTAGAAATCCGCGGCTTGGTACGACGCGATCAGCAGGTCTTCGTCGTTGGTCCAGCCCAACTCGACGATCTGGTATTTGCCGATAAACTCATCGAAAACGCCCTTTTCCTGCGTGGTCAGAATGCAGATCGGACGGTCGGTCTTAAGCCGCCGCAACGCGTCCTTAAAGTATTCGAGACCCTTGAATCGCCCCTTCACCGCGCGATGGCCGATGACGGTGTGACCGGGAAAGATGCCGAGCCGCTCGCGCGCCGCGTCGGTGCTTGCAGGCTTGAACCGCTCGAGGTCGAGACCGAAGGGGACCAGATGAAATCGAAAGCCCCTGACCAGCGGCGATTTCGCCACGAAGTCCCGCATCCACCGCGACGCGACGATCACGTCGACGTCCAGGTTCTTGTAGATCAGATTCTTGTACCGCCAGTTGAGGTGCGTCCGGTCGCGTCGCATGCTGAACGGTATCGTCAGATCCGGACATTTGCCGCAGCCGACCTGCCACCGCGTGCACTCCATCGGATAAATGCAGTGCCCCGTCATGGCCCAGGGGTCGTGAAACGTCCACACGCTGGGCTTCGCCTTCATCAGCAGAGGCAGCGCCGCCAGGCTGAAATACCCGTCGTTTATGATGTGGTAGTGCACCAGATCGGCGGCGCGAAACCGCCGATCCAAGGGCAGGGCCAGCCACTCCAGGTGCAGCATCGCCTGGACCGACAGCAGCTTTTCGATTTGGTCGATTCCCCACGCCACATGCCTGGCCAGAGGAAAATCGAACGCAGCCTCGACGGCCGGGTCCTTCGAATACCGCCGCCAGACGAGATGTTTGCTCTCGACCCCGTGACTTTTCAGCTGGCTCCAGTAGGTGAAGCCGTTAAACCGGCTTCCCAAGAAATCGCTGCTGTTGATTTGTAGTAATCTCATATAGATGCTGCGTCGCGGCCCGTGGGAAATCGTACTCTCTATGCCGCGCGGGACTTGATCTGTCAAAACTTTGCAACATCCCGCCTTGCGCAGGTTACGGCGCATCCAGTATTTTGCTTGCCAATGATCGCCTGCAGCGGCTCGTCCGTACGCTTGGCCTTTTCATGAGGAATGCCATGATCCATGCAGTGCGAAATCAGGCACCTCTCCAGTGGTTGAACCGCTACATAGGCAAATTAAAAATGGCCCTCACTTCGCAAAGCGATGCGCCGACCACCGGGTGGACGGACGATTTCTCGGGGACGGATTTCTGGAACATCTGCCACGAGAAACAATCCGCCATGCTCTTGAGCGGAAACTCCGGCGAAGTCATCTGGAAGAACTTGTCGGTGACGCCGCTCGTCAAGCGGGATGCTCGCGTGCTCAATATCGGGGTCGGCCTGGGGCTTTGCACCCGCGACCTGTACAAGCGCGGGTGCAAGGTCGATGCACTGGACATCTCGACCGTCGGACTCGAACGGGTGAAGAGCTTCGTCGAAAAGGGCTGGCTCGCGTCCGACGTCGATCAGCTGCCGGAAGGTCGCTACGACCTGGCACTCTCTCATCTGGTAGCGCAGCACATGCTGGACGAAGATCTGGACAAGCAACTGCGCGCGGTCGTGAAAGCATTGAAGCCGGCCGGGGTCTTTGCGATCCAGATTGCCTATCCGATGCATGATAGCGTGGCCAGCCGACGGCGTCAGTGGCGTCTGGCCGACGCCAAGGCCGGCAGCGTCTATCGTCCGCTGTCGAGATTTGCCGAGATGGTCGAGGCCGCCGGCGGCCAGGTCCGCAACGCCGCCACCGTCGGGTTTTATCCCGAATACCAAATCGGTTGGTATGCGGTTCACATCATGAAGGACACCGCTCCTCCCGCGAAAGCGTAAGCCCACGACCATTGCGCCCGGGGACTTTGCGATAGCGCTGTCGCCGAGCCGCGAATCAGTTCAGCATCGGGCCACGGTTTTCTCACATCGTAGTGCGGCAAACTGGCAGCGCGTTTTAGCGCTGGCTTGTACCATGTCGATGGCTGGTTATGAGCAGCGATGAGCCCGCAAATGCGGCCAAAATGATCGGGACGGGCGGATTGCCTCCCGAGGGCGGAGCAAGCTGGCCGTGGCTCAGCGAGCAACCCCGTCCGCTGCCGCCAACTCTCCCCAGTGGCCGGCCGTGGCCGCGCATTTCGATCGTGACCCCGTCATACAACCAGGGGCGCTACATCGAGGAAGCGATTCTGTCGGTCGCAAATCAGGGCTACCCCAATGTCGAACACATCGTCATGGACGGCGGCTCCGATGATGGGACCGTGCCGATTCTCGAACGCCATCGTTCCCGGCTGGCGTACTGGGAGAGCCAGCCCGATGACGGCCAGAGCCATGCGATCAATAAAGGTTTTGCCCGCGCGACCGGGCAAATCTTGACCTGGCTGAACAGCGACGACCGTTTGGCCCCGGGTGCCTTGGCGGCGGTTGCGATGGCGCACGACCTGTCCGACGCCGACTTATTCGCCGGGCTCTGCGATCTCTTCGACGAGAACGGCGTCTTCGTCAGTCATATGCCTGCCTGCGCGTCCGCGCCGCTGGCGCTGAGCGACTTTCTGGACGAAGTCTTCTTGCGCGAGGGATGGTCGTTTTATCAACCGGAGGTCATGTTCACCCGTGAGCTGTGGGAACGGGCGGGCGGGTCTGTCGATCAAGACCTGCACTACGTCATGGACTACGACCTCTGGCTGCGGTTCGCGGCGGCCGGCGCCCGCCTCCAGGTGATCGGACGACCAACTGCCCAGTTCCGCTTCCATAAGCTCCAGAAGACCGGCCAAATACCCCGCGATGAAAAAGTCGCCACGCAGCACGCGTCGGAGGTCGCCGCGGTGCGCAGCCGCTATGCCGGTATTCAGAGTCTGCCCACGCAGTTTCAACACCGAGGCGAGGGGGAGCGAAGGGCATCGCTGACCGTTGACTGCACGGACGATCACGGTCGGCGCGACAAAACCACGCCGCGTTGGCACGCGATGGAGACCCTGGCCCTCGCGGGGCATGAGGTCAGATTGCAAGGCCAGAGCACCGCGACGCACACCAATGGCCCGGATCTCGTTTTGGCCGACGAGCAGGCGGAGCCGTTAGCGCAGCGCACAGCCCCCCTCGTCCTGACCAGGGGCATAGACCTGGAACTCATTATCGGTACGGGCCCGAACGCGCGCGGCCTGAAAGCGCCAGCGGGGTTCTCGACCGATACATTTCGTCCGCGCCAGAAGGACGAACTGCGGCGTCAGCTCGGCCTGCCCGTCTCAGGAAAAATTGTCGCCGTCGCAGCCCTGCCTCCAGCGCCCCACCTCGCAGCTCTCCTGCAGTCATTCGGACAAAGCGACGTCACGGTCCTGCTCATCGGCAGCCCGAAGCGCTGGCGGCGCGGCATGCGCAATGTTGTCGCCACCGGGCCCATCGACACGGATGCGAAAAGGGCGGACTGGCTCGCCGCTGCCGATGTTTATGCGGCGACAGCCGACTCCGGTGCCGCAGTGCAGACGGCCATAGAAGCCGCCCTGTGCGGTGTGCCATCCGTTGCGTACCGTTCCCCGGATCTCGAGCGCGCGATCATCGATGGCGTCAGCGGCACGCTCGTCGCACCCGGCGATCACGCAGGATTTCAGCAAGCCACGCTTCGGCTTCTCTCGGACTATGGCTACAGACACTCGCTGAGCATCTGGGGGCGAATAGCCATGGAGACCAGCCGCTCCTATGCCGCCAGCTATCACGCGCTCCATCGCGCCTTTTTAAATGCCGGGCTGCTCCAGGTCTGGCGCGATCGTGTCTGGATACGATTCGACCCAGCCATCTCGACCATGCAGTCGGCGCCGACCGCTGTCGCGGCCTCCGGAGCATACTCTCCGAGAATTGTGGGCGGGCGGATGATGCTGCGGCCGACGCCGGATCAGCGCGAAGGTCTGCAAAACGGCCGCATCTTCTTGGCGTTGCGAAAGATCGCCCGGATACTGTTTCCGCGGCAAAGACCGGAATGGATCAGGCGCATGGGAACCCTAATTCAGGGTTGACGCGCGATCGCTTCGATCCGGCACCTTGGGCGCTCCGGAAAATAATTGCCGAAAACCGCTCGCGACCCGGTTCCATCGAATAGCGCTGAAGATCTTGTCGTAAATGGCGACGGCCTGTGGCGCCAGGAGCCGTTGATCAAGTCGCGTCTGCACCGTCTTCCAGTTGGCGTCCGCGGCCCGGTCCACGAGCGCGTCATCGGTCAAGGCGCGATGAAACCGGTCGCAGATCACATCGTAGTTGTCCGGCGGCACCAGAAATCCGCCTTCTTCGTCCTGGAACCACTCATCGCAGCACGACGTGTTCGTTTGGATCGGAAAAGCACCCATTGCCATGGCTTCAAGCGCCGACGTGCTGATAGCATCTGAAATGCTGATGCCCATGTAGATCCGCGAGCGGCCGAAGCGCGCCAGGATTTCGTCATGCGGTGTCGCCGTCAAAACTTCGATGTCGAGCACACCGCGCTCCTTCAGTTCCAGAGCACGCTTCCACGGCTGTTCGCTCGGCGAGAACAGGACGACCCGGTAGGATTTCAGCTGCTCAGAAAACGTCTCGAGCACTCTCAGCGCCGTCATCGCCCGGCCGGCGAAGTGCTCGTAGCCCTTGATCATCAGAAGCTTGCGCCGCGACGGCGGCTCGCCCGACCGAAGCGACATGACATGCGCAAGGTCAAAGCCTCCCGAGTTCGGAATCGAGGAAAACGCGCGCCCGCGATAGCCAAGTTGGCGGGCCAAGGCAAGATCCCGCTTGCATTCGCACGAGTAAAAATCAATCGTGGCTAAGAGTCGCTTGATCTGTGCATGGTGATCGGCGAAGCGGCTGAAGTAGAAGATGTCGCTCCCCCAATTCGTCGCCAGCCATGGTGGGAAGCCAGCGCCGTAGAGCTCCCGGGCGCGCAGAACCAAATAACCGGCATGCTGGAATTCCATCGAGTGGATCAGATCGGGTTTCAAGCGGCGAACGAGAGCCGCGAGAACACCGGGCCCATATAGAGCAGGTGCAGCGGCGTCGGATTCGCCGAGCCGAATCGTGCCGCTGCCGTCGAGCCCGGACACTCCAAGTTCGTCTGCGGACGCGTACCAGGGCGTGGTTGTCAGCGGTTTGGGCGGCCCCACGCTTGAAGGCCACGGCCACCGGTTACGAATCCGACGCAAAGCTTCATCTGGGTCGCTGGCCATCAGCCCAGCAAATCGGATGATTCGGTCCGCTACCGGTAGGTCCGAACTGGGTTCTGATTTCTGCTCGGCCTCGGGAACAGTATAGGCGGGCATCGGCGCTAATGTCGGCCAATGTACATTGACTGCCCGGAGATTCGGGTTGGGATCGTAGTCATTGAGGGGAAATACATGCAGGTCCCATGGCCGTCGGCAGACCATCTCGATCCAACGCGCGACATGGATGCTGCTTTGCATCCCGACAAACAAGATCCTGCGGCTCATGTCAGCTCTAGCGGTCTATCGTGGCCCTTCCAAGCCTCTGGGACATCTTCGCCAGACGGAGCAGAACCGCCCGCAGTCTGGCGAGGATAGGTCCCGTCCCGGGAATCAGGGCGCGAACATCAGGGTAATAGATCGGCTCGGGTGCCTCAGCGGGAGACGTTTCAGCGGCGATCTCATTCAGCGGTACACCGAGTGCGCGCTCGAAGTTGTCCCGCATGGTCTCCAAGGTGAAATCCGCGAGAAAGGCGCGCTGCGCATTCCGGCCCAACTCGTTGTAAAGGTCCGGATGATCGACTAGCCGGCAAAGGCCATTGTAAATGGCCGCAGAGTGAAGATCTCCGATGATCACGGCGGCCCTATGCTTCTGCAGATAAACAGCCGGAGAGGAAACCGCCGGGCCGTGGAAGAGAATCGGCCGACCGGCCGCCAAGTATAAGACGACCTTGGAGGGAAAGCTCAGCATCATGACGTCTGCCATGTGCGGAGCAAATGGGTACGGACAATAGAGTACGTCCAGTTCCGATAGCAGCCGCGCCGCATCGGCCTGGCTTTGCCAGCCAAGATACTGAACTCGCCCCGGCGGGGACTTGCCCGGCGGTGCCGCCCCGCCAAGCACTGTTATCCTCACCGGCCGGCCGCGGACTTGCCATCCGCTCATATTCAGAGCGCGCAAAAAGTGAAGCCACTCATCGCCGGCGTAGAATTGCCCGGCCATCCCGATATGAATTTCATCGTCCGGAAAGCGGCTCAGGTCGGGAGATCTTGCCACGCTTTTCGGATGGCTGGCGATCACGGGAACGCTGCGGGGGCCGTAGCGGCGCTCGTAGTCCTCGGTCATCGCCCAGGAGGCTGTGAGGCAGGTCCGGCTTTTCCGCAAGGCGCGATCGAAATCGGCAAGAGCAGACCGCCTGTTAAAGCGATCAATCTGATTGTCATGCAGCCACCAGCTCAGTGGGTCCCAGACCTGCGTGATGAGGGTTGCATTCAGCCGTTCAGCGACGTCAGCCGCGATCTGCGTCACGGTCTGTCCCTGGAGAACCGCCCAGACGACATCGACGTTGTGCCTGCGTCCGAACGCGACGACCTGCTTGGCCAAGCGAGGCACCACAAACACCCGTCGCAGTTTTTCCAGGAGCCATGACGCGGGGAAAAAAAATAACCTATGCAAACGGCTGGGCACCGCTAATCGGATAATCGCGCCTATTCCGAGGAGTGGAGAAAAGAGAACCCTGAACCACGGACTAACGTTGGCACGATGGACCAACACCGCCGAAAGTCGCCTAAGGTCCGGCAGCAAAGAGGTTTCGTTCCTCTTTTTCCCGTAGGCGGTCGGAATCCAACTGAGGTCCGGGCTCAGTTTCGGGTCCAAATCCGGATTTGTCAGCGCGAAGCAGACAATCGACCCCTTCGGAAGGAACCGGCAAAGCCGGTCGAGAACCAGGCCGGCCGTGAAGCCCTGGCAGGGCGGAATGTCGGTCAGGAGGAGGATTTTCACGCGGCCAATCTCATCCGTGCCGCGCAATCGCTGCGGACCAGCCCCGCATTCTGCGACCCAGGCGCTTTTTGGTCGAGCAGCGCACCTTACCGGGCGCAGCTCTTAGCGGAGGAGTTCGCGCTCCTCGGCAACGTCGTCAGGATCCAGTAGGCGGCGCCGCGCCAGCATTGCTTCCAGTTCCGACCGCGACATGAGGTCGTCGGCCGAGCTGTACTCGCGCTGTAGGCTTCCGTCGGGCTTTTCCGCCGCGAGCTCCGGCAAGATCGGACCAACGACGTAATAGTCGCCACGGCGCAGCGTGCGATGGGCCTCATCCTCTGAAATGAGGATTTCGTGAAGCTTCTCGCCCGGACGGATTCCCGTCACGACCGTCTTGAGCGGCCGGCTCCCGATCAGGGCGGCCGCAAGGTCCGTGATCCTGGCCGCCGGAACGCGCGGAATATATGTCTCTCCCCGGCGACCGCTGCCGACGGCGGCGAAGATCGTGTCCACCGCCTCATCGAGACTGAGGAGGAAGCGGGTCATCTCGGTGTGGGTGATTGTGAGCGGCCCGCCTTTCCTGATTTGCTCATGGAACAGCGGAATGACAGACCCGCGCGAAGCGAGAACGTTCCCGTATCTCACCGCGACGAACCTGGTCTGCGGCACCTCCAGATTGGCCCGCAGGAACACGCGCTCCTGAAGCGCCTTCGTCATACCCATCACGTTCACGGGCTTGACGGCCTTGTCGGTCGACACGCCGACCACGGTCTCGACCGGGAGCCTGAGGTCACGGATGGCGCGAACGATATTTTCCGGGCCGACAATGTTCGTCTGCACCGCCTCGAACGGGAAGTACTCGCATGTCGGCACCTGCTTCAGCGCCGCGGCGTTGAATACGATATCGATCCCGTGGAGAGCGCTGCACACCGCTGCGTAATCGCGCACGTCACCGATGCGAAACACCAGCGTCTCCATGAAATTGCGGTAGATGACTTCGTCGGTCGAAGCCTTGCCGTGCTGGTATTCCAGACGAAGATCATTTTGCTTCGCCTCATCGCGAGAAAACACGACGATCCGCTTCGGTTGCCCCTGATCGCCCTTCAGCAATCGGCGAAGCAGGACCTTGCCGAGCGATCCGGTCCCGCCGGTGATTAGGATGGTTTTGTCTTTGAACAGCATGCCTGAGTTCGTTCGGGCCGGTCCCGATTCCTCAATAAGGGGTGGGATCGTTGCGCAGGTCTTCTATCATTTTTTCCCACGACGGTGCCAAGTATTGCGTCTTTTCGGCAAACCGCCGGCCGTTGAGGCGCCGGTCGCAAAAGAACGCCTCGTCGGGCTGAATGTCGACCCCGAGCTTGAACTTGTCGTTCACGATCTGGATCAGGCGGTATTTGTTGATCGGCTCCGACGCCACGTGCCAGACGCCGTCGAGGTCGGGGAAGTCGGTGATGAGCTTGGCGATGATCTCCGACGTCGCGATCGTGGTGAAGCCGGTGTAAAGCGCGCCCGTATAGCCCTTGATCCGGCCGCCGCGCTGCGAGATCACCCACTCGATCAGGCTCGAGCTCCCCCGGAGCTCCCGGCCCACCAGCGAGCTTCGGATTGTCAGGCATTTCGGACCGCCGACTTCGCCCAGAAGCTTGCTCCGGCCGTACAGGTCCTGCGGATCCGCCGGATCCCCCTCCGAGTACGGGCCGCGCTGTCCGGAAAATACGCAATCGGTGCTGAAGTGGATCACGCGGATCTGTCGGCCGCGGCTGCGGCACGCACGGGCGATCTGATGCGGAAGCAGCGCGTTGATCGAGATCTGCGCGATCGGATCCTTGGCGGCCTCGGTCTGTTTGACGATCCCGATCGCGTTCACGACGACGGTCGGCTTGGCGGCTTCCAACGCGCGGTCCAGGTGTTCAGGAACGGCGGCATCGATGTTGAAGATCAGCTGCACGTTTTCGTATGCCGCGCGGGCGGCAGCCGAATCCGGTGCCGTCGCCTGTCGCACGCTGCCGAAGGTGGTGAATTTCCGGGAGAGGAGCTGGACGAGTTTGTGGCCCAGCATGCCCGCGGCGCCGAGGACAAGAATACGATCTATCATTGATAGTCGCCGGTCAATTGCGATGCCTTATCGAACCGAAAGTTCATGATACGACGTTGTTCTCTCAGTCGGTAGCGCGGCGGCCGGCTGAAATTGAAAGACGGCGCTGCTCGCTGTTACACAGCAGAATTGGAACGATGAAGACCGGCCGACCGTATCCCTGACAGCTTGAAAAACCTTGTCCGGGTGCGCGGGATCGCGAGCACTCGTGTCGTTGTAATCATGGAACATGGCAAACCCGCCAGGTAGCAGAAGTGACGATAACCGCATGCCGACGGCATGTGTCGCGTCGTATCCATGCCAATGATCGACGAACACGAACCCGAATCGACGACGCTCACCGATCATCCTATCAAGGAAGCCGGCTGCGTCGCCCACGTGAAAGCGCACGCGATCCCGTCCCGGCAAGAACCGCAGCGCGATTCGGGCCACCAAGCTGAACCGCGGGCTGATGTCGCAGGTGTAAAGAGCGCCCCGCTGCCGGTCGTGCAAAGCCCGCGCGATAATCGAGGTCGACAGCCCGCGATAGGTGCCGAGCTCGAGGAAGTCGCCGTCGCCGAAGTACGCCAGCTCATAGACCTTGAGCGCCTCGGCGTGAGCGAGGAACCCGTCGAGTCCGAGATCGACACCGAATTTCACGTCAGAACGAGTGGTGGCGTTGGCGATTTTTGAGTGATAGCCGCCGATATAGGGACTTTCGAATTCGAACGTCTTCACATACGGCCGCGATGCGCCGCACTGCTCGAGGTCAACCCACGAGTCCGGATGCCGGCGAGCGGCTGGCTTGCGGACGACCAGCTTCGGCCGGCCGGCCTGTCGCTGCTTGACGACAATCCGCGGCAGCGAGACCAGGAGCCGCGCCACGTCGTAGGAGGTGCGCATTTGATCACGCACCGACCGCGGCAACCGCCTGGCTGTATTTCGAAGCAGCGACATGGATTTCTTATAGTGGTTTGCGCGTGCGCTAGGCAACGTCGCCTTTTGCTGCCGCCGAACGTCCCGGCCACGGCGATGCGGCGCCTGGAGACGGCCGCGGCGTCGGCGAGCATCGGGTGAGTCGACTCGCGGCGAGGATGGCGCTGGCTCGCGCACCACGGCCTGCCTTCGTGTTTGTCTCGCGGCCCTGGAACGGTTTCGATCGGCGCGCTTAAGCTGCGGAAAAAACGCGACGAATCTCCTCCGGGGGGCCCAGGCACCGCGCGACCCCGTGCTTGTGGAATGGAGGGCAAGATGCTAGTGATCGTGCCCGTATCGCAGGCCGGCTGGCCGGTCTGCCAGGGGGCGCGGGCACTGCGGCCGGTCCGCACAATCGGGCGGTCGAAGCATTGCCGGCCAGGATCCCAGGGGAACTCGATTGTAATGCCGGAACGAACGTCTTCGGTCGCATCTGCGAAACCGGTGTGTGCATTCTGCGGGGCGGGCGATCTCACGACGATCATCGATTTCGGAGACGTTGCTCTCGCGGGTGCGTTCGTCAAGCCTTCGGACTTTGCGAAAGAACGAAAATTTGCGCTCCGAGTCTGCTTCTGTCCCGCGTGCTATGCGGTCCAGGTGACGGAAAAAGTCGACCCGAAACTGCTCTTCTCGAACTATTTCTATTTTTCCTCGGCCATTCGGACGTTGCGCGAGCACTTCGTCGATTACGCGACGGAAGTCGTCGCCCGGTTCCTGATCAAGCCCGAACTTTCCACGGTGGTCGAGATCGGGTGTAACGACGGCGTCCTGCTGCGTCCGCTCGCCGATCAGGGAGTCGGAACGCCGATCGGCGTCGATCCCGCCACCAACATTCTCGAGGCGGTGAACGATTCGCGGGTCAAGATCGTCAATGATTTCTTTGGTGAGCGGGTGGCCGATGAGATTGCCGGCAGGTTCGGCAAAGCCGATCTGATCGTCGCCAACAACGTCTATGCTCACATCGCCGACATCAACGGCATCACGGCGGCGATAAATAAGCTTTTGAAGGACGACGGCGTTTTCGTATTCGAGGTCCACTATCTCGGGAAGATCGTCCAAGACCTCCAATACGACATGATTTACCACGAGCATCTCTTCTATTATTCGCTCCTGGCGCTCGAGAACCATTTCGCGCGGCACGGGATGACGGTGTTCGACATCAAGCCGATCTCGATCCACGGCGGCTCGATGCGCTATTACGTCTGCAAGAACGGCAGCCGCTACAGCCGCCGCGTTTCCAACCGCGTCGGGTTGCTACGCAAGGACGAGCAGGCGCTCGGCTACGACAAGGCGGAAACCTACCAACGGTTCGCCGCGGACTGCGCGGTTCGGCGCGATAAGCTGATGGATCTCCTCGCCCGGCTGCGCGCGAAGGGGCGCACGGTTGCGGGTTACGGCGCGTCCGGCCGTGCCAACACGATCATCCAGTATTGCGGGATCGGCCGCGAGCATCTCGAGTACATGATCGACGACGCGCCGGCGAAGCACGGCTACTACACGCCGGGATCTCACTTGCTGATCCGCAACAACGAGGTCATCAACAAAGAGCCTCCGGATTATCTTCTGATTTTCGCGTGGGCGTTCTTCAACGAGATTGCCGCGAAATGCAGCGACTATCTGGGTCAAGGCGGCCGCCTCTTGGTGCCGCTGCCCGATGTTCGCGTGACGCTCTACCCCACATCCCAGAACGTCCTCTGACCGATCTCGCGTTCTTCCTTCGGAGCCTGATATGAAAGTCGTCTCTATCTTCGGCACGCGGCCGGAAATGATCAAAATGTGGTCGACGCTGAAGAAGCTCGACGCGCTCAATTTCGAGCACATCATGGTTCATACCGGACAGAATTTTACGCCCGAGCTGAAGGATTTCTTCTTTCGCGACCTCGAACTGCGGGAGCCGGACTACCAGCTCGGCATCGACACATCCAGCTACGGGCGCGAAGTGGCCGACGTCATCCGAAAGACGGACGATCTGTTCGAGAAGCTGAAGCCCGATGCGCTCTTGATCCTCGGTGACACGTTCAGCGGATTATCCGTGATGCCCGCCGCACAGCGCGGGATCAAGGTGTTCCACATGGAGGCGGGGTTGCGCGCGTGGGACAAGCGCATGCCCGAGCAGCGGAACCGAATGCTGATCGACCACATGAGCAGCATCCTGCTGCCGTTCAACAACTATCATCGGGAAAATCTCATTCGCGAGAACATCCACCCCTCGAAAATCTTCGTCAGCGGCAACCCGACCTTCGAGGTGATGCGTCACTTCCTGCCGCGGATTCAAGCCTGCGACGTCCTGCAGCGGATGAAGCTGTCCCCGAAAGAGTACATTCTGGTGACCGCTCACCGCAGCGAAAACGTCGATAATCCGGTGTACCTGGCCCGCCTCTTCGAGGCGTTCGGCGAGATGGCGCGGCGGTTTGGACGCAAGGTGATTTATCCGATGCACCCGCGGACCAAGAGTAAGATGAAGGACATCCAGGTCCCAAAGGGTGTCGAGGTCATGGCGCCGCTCGGATTCTACGATTTCAACCGGCTTCTCGCCGACTGCTTCTGTATCCTGTCCGACTCCGGCACGGCGCCGGAGGAGGCCCTGTTCTACAAAGTCCCGTGCGTCAGCCTGCGGATGACGACCGAGCGGCCGGAGACGGTCGAGGCGGGTGCCCACGTGGTCGCCGGAATGGAAGTCGCCAACATCATTGAAGCCGTCGAGACCGTGACCAAGCAGGAATGGGCGGCCCGTTACGATCTCAACGAGAACTTCGCGTCGTCGTCGGTGGTGATCAACTGCATTCGCAGCCAGATCACGAACTGGTTCTAAGGCAAATCAACCGCTGACCGGCGGAACGATCGGACGAAACGATGAAAGACAAGATCCTCGAGGCGGTGTACGCGGGGATAGACCAGGTCAACCGCCAAAATCCGGGGTCCAAGCCGATCCGAAAGGCGCCGGAGACTCCCCTGTACGGCAGCGAGAGCGACCTCGATTCGCTGGGCTTGATCAGTCTGGTCGTGGCCGTCGAGCAGAGCGTCGAGCAACAGCTGAATGTTCCCATCACCCTCGTGGACGACAAGGCCCTCTCGCAAGAGGTCAGCCCCTTCTCGAGCGTCCAGACCCTCGTCGATTACGTAGAACGGTTGATCCGGGAAGCGAGGAATGGCTGATCGCCGCGTCCTGCTGGTGACAGGAGCGAGCCGCGGCATTGGCCGTTATCTTGCCGAGCATTACCTCGCGCGCGACATGGAGGTGGTCGGCTGCAGCCGCGGCAAAGCGGAGCCGATTTCCGGTGCCAACTACAACCACTACGCTGCCGACATCACCCTTGAAAGTGATGTCGTTGGGCTCTTCGCCGACATCCGCGCGCGATTCGGCCGTCTCGACATCGTGCTCAACAACGCCGCGATCAACCCGGCCCTGTCGCTCTCTCTCCTGACGTCCAGCGAAGCCGCGACGCAGACCATGATGACCAACGTGCTCGGCACGTTCATGGTGTCGCGCGAGGCGGCCAAGCTCATGATGCGCAAGAACTGGGGCCGCATCGTTAATTTCAGCTCGATGGCTGTTCGGCACGAAGTCCCGGGCGAGGCGATTTACACGGCATCCAAAGCCGCCATACAGGCCCTGACGCGGGTGATGGCCAAGGAGCTCTTCCGCTACGGCATCACCTGCAACGCGATTGCGCCGTCGGCGCTCGAAACCGAGATGACCAAGGCGATCCCGCGGGACGCGCTCAACGCCATCCTCGCCCGCAACGCCATTCCCGACATGGGCAAGCTGGAAGACGTGAGCAACGCCGTCGACTGGCTGATCCGGCCCGAGAGCCAGTCGATCACCGGCCAAGTCATCTTCCTCGGAGGCACATGATCAGTGCCAGGGAAGCCGTCGCGGAGATGTTGCGGTGAACTCGCGCATCGCGGCCATCGCCACGCACCTGCCGAACGGCGTCGTCACCAACGCGGATCTCGAGTCCGAGAATCCCAATTGGAACATGGCGTCCGTCAGCAAGCGCGCAGGCGTGCTCGCGCGCCACATTGCCGGTCCCGGCGAGACGGCGTTCGATCTCGCGAAGGCGGCCTGCGACAAGCTCCGATCGCGGCGGACCGTCGACGATCTGGATGCGGTCATCTTCTGCACTCAGAGCCCGGACCACGTCATGCCGTCGAACGCGCACCTGCTGCATGCGCATTTGGGGCTGAGGGACGAGGTTGCCGCCTTCGATATCAACCTGGCCTGCTCGGGCTATGTCTACGGGCTGGCGATCGCGCATTCGATGATCGCGTCCGGCGTGTCGCGACGCGTGCTGCTCGCGACCGCCGATACCTACTCCAAATACATCCATCCGAAAGACCGCTCGGCCCGGGTGTTGTTCGGGGACGGTGCCGCGGTGAGCATCGTCGAGTCAACGAATACGACTGCCGGATTTTCGTCGTTCGATCTGGCGTCGCACGGCAAGCAATACGAGAAATTCTACATCCCGGCCGGCGGGCATCGGCAGCCCAAGTCAGCCGAAACGGCGATCGAGAGCACCGATCGCGCCGGCAACGTACGCACGCCGGAACACATCCGTATGGACGGGATGGGCGTGTGGTCGTTCATCAACTCGGCCGCACCCAAGCAGATCCGGCGATACGTGGCCAAGAACGGCCTCAGCCTCGAGGCCATCGACCTGTTCATCTTCCACCAGGCCAGCCAGATGACCCTGGACTCCCTGATCAAGGCCTTGGGGGTAGATCGGCGAAAAGTGTATTTTAATCTGGAAGACGTCGGCAATTTGGTCTCGGCTTCGATCCCGGTTTGCCTTGCGGCCGCCTTGAAAGAAGGCCGACTCCAAAAAGGGCGGCGCGTTCTTCTGTCCGGATTTGGAGTTGGTCTTTCGTACGCGACGACCAGCTTCGAGTACGATGGGAACATCGATGTTTATTGACTTCCTCGTCGATCGGCTGAGCTCGCATCCGGACGCCGACGCCATCGTCTGGGAGGGCCGGCGCTTCAGTTGCGGCGACATGGCCGCCCGCGTGGCGCATTGGCGCGCCGACATCGAGCGTCGACAAGTGGCACCCGGCAGCGTTGTCGCCGTTGAAGGCGACTTCTCGCCCAACAGCATCGCACTGGTCCTGGCCCTGACCGAGAGACCGTGCATCGTCGTGCCGCACAGCAATGTCAGCCGCAAAGGACGCGACCGGAAGGACACCATCGCGCAGATCGAATATTATTATCGCGTCGACGACGCCGACACTGTGACGTTCGAATCGACCGGGTGCTCCGCGGATCACGAGCTCTACGCAAAGATTCGCGCGGCGCGGCATCCGGGCCTGATCCTCTTTTCGAGCGGGACATCCGGCGACCCAAAGGCGGCGGTGCACGATTTCGTCTACCTGCTGGACAAGTATCGCGTGCAGCGCCGCGGAATGATCACTTTGAATTTTCTTCTCTTCGACCACTGGGGCGGGCTGAACACGTTCCTGCACACGCTGTCGAATGGCGGCACGACCGTCACCGTGCGCGACCGGTCGCCCGATGCCGTGTGCCGGCTTGTCCAGGATTTCCGGGTGCAGCTCCTGCCGGCGACGCCGACCTTCCTGAATCTTCTTCTCCTCAGCGGCGTCTTCAAAAATTACGATCTCAGCAGCATCGAGCTTATTACCTATGGCGCCGAGCCGATGCCGCAGAGCACGCTGGATCGCCTGGCCCGCGTCTTTCCCCAAATCAAGCTGCAGCAGACCTATGGACTGATCGAACTGGGGGTGTTGCGCTCGAAGTCGAGAGAGAACGGCTCGCTGTGGGTCAAGATCGGCGGGGAAGGATTTCAGACCCGGGTCGTGGACGGCGTGCTGCAGATCAAGAGCGCGTCGACCATTCTCGGATATCTAAATGCGCCAGCCCCGATCACACCCGACGGCTGGTTCATCACCGGCGACGCCGTGGAGCAGGACGGAGAGTATTTTCGCATCCTCGGCCGCAAATCCGAGATCATCAACGTCGGCGGTGAGAAGGTCTATCCCGTCGAGGTTGAGAGCGTCATCCAGGCGATGCCGAACGTCGCCGAAGTGACCGTGTATGGCGAGAAAAATCCGCTCCTAGGCAATATCGTCTGCGCGAAGGTTCGCCTTCGGGAGTCGCAAGAGCCGCAGCAGTTCATCGACGCGCTGAAACAGTTTTGCTACGGCCGCCTCGAGCGATACAAAGTGCCGGTGAAGGTGGCGGTGCTCGATCAGCAGCACTTCGGCGACCGCTTCAAAAAGGCGCGCGCGGAAATCGGCCGATGAGGGAAGCGCTCCCGCCGTCTTTCTTCGATCCGAGCCGCGAGCCGGATCTCGAGGTCAAGGCCTTCCTGGAATTTCGCGAGCGCGGCGAGATCTCGCTGAAATACGCAATTCCGCTGGGCCTCAAGGCTCTCCTGACCGACGTTCCGTTCGCAATCCTCAAGAATTGGCCCGGGCCGGTGGGCATGAAGCTGCGCCAGCTCTACTACGGCCGGAAATTTGCCGCGATGGGGCGCAATGTCCTCATCGGCCCCGGGGCCGAGATCTCGCAACCGAAGCGAATCACGGTCGCCGATTACGTGTTCATCGACCGCGGCGTTCAACTGGACGCGATGGCGGGGTCCATAGAGATCGGACGGCGCATCCACATCGCGCCCTATGCGATCGTCGCCGGGGTTGGCGGAGGGGTCTATCTCGGCGACTATGTCGGTGTCGGCGCCTTCGCCCGGATTTATTCCCATTCCGAGGCGCCGATCGACGGCAAGCGCATGAGCGGGCCGATGATCCCGGAAAGCATGAAGGGCATGATCACCGCCCCCGTGCGTGTGGAGCGAGACGGGCTGATCGGAACCGGCGCCGTCGTCTTGCCGGGGGTAACGGTGGGTGAAGGAGCGGTCGTGGCGGCGAACTCGTTCGTTCCCGCTGGCACGCAGCTCAAACCATGGACGATCTACGGCGGTGTCCCCGCCAAGCTGCTCGGCTTGCGGAAACGCGTGACGGTTCCCGATATCTGATGGTCGGCGTTTCTATGCGTTCGCAGCCAACCTTCGCGATCCATGTGGACTGCGACAACCTCTGGATCTACGAAGCCGAGTACGGACGTCCCACCTCGGACGACCAGGACCTGATCTATACCCAGGCCCTGCCGTCCCTGATGGAGGTCTTCGCGCGTTGGAACATTCGCGCGACCTTTTTCGTCATCGGCCGTGAGCTTGATCGGAGGAGTTGCGCCGACTTCTGCCGATCGGCGCTCGCGGCCGGACACCGCATCGCCAACCACAGCTTTTCACATCGGCCGGACTTCTCAAAGCTTACATCAGCCGAGAAACGCGAGGATATAGTTGCTGCCGACGCGGCCATCACGAAAGCAACGGGCCGGAAACCGATCGGCTTTCGCTCACCCGGGTATCATGTCGACCCTGATCTCGTGACGATCCTCCAGACCGCGGGATATGCCTACGACAGTTCCATCCTGCCGGGCCCTGCCGGCCTGCTGATGAAGACGTACATGACGCTGCTGGGGCGTGGCGGGAACAACAAGTCATTTGGCCCCCTGACGTCGATCTTCAGCCGCCGGCAGCCCCATGCAATCGGGGACGGCACCGGCAACCCTCTCTGGGAATTCCCGATCGCGACGTTTCCGTTCCTACGCCTTCCCATACATTCGACGTTTGTCTACAAGTTCGGCGAAAGTTATTTGGGCTCCGCCCTGCGTCTGCTGAAGCAGATGTCCGGCCATCACATATACCTGCTTCACGCCATCGACGGGCTCGACGATCCCCGTCCGGAGCGCTTCAAGGGCCAGGTGATCCCTCTCAGCCTCCCCTTCGCACGACGGCGCGATTTCCTCAATTCACTCGGCGCCCAGCTGCAGGATCGCGTCGTGCTGACCGAGGATCTGGTCGCCGGCCTCAACGCTTGAAGACGTATCTGAGGTAGTTGCGGTAGACCCCCCAGCGATACGAGAACTTCGATTCCGAGCCCGGCTCCTGGCGGACGGTCAGGACATAAGGCACCTCCCCGAAGGTGAGGTCCAACTTTTTCGCCAGGTAGCACTCCTCGATCAACAGTTCGAAGGCGCGCTCGCTGCTCTTGAGCTGCCGCCATTTGTCCGTGCGGATGGCACGGAAGCCGTTCGAGAAGTCGCTGAGCGGGATATCCATGACGGTCCGGGCCAGGAGATTTCCCAGGCGCGAGATCCAATAGCGCCCGAAGGGAACTCCCTCGACGCCGCCGCCCAGCCGATACCGGGTGGCCTTTATGAACTCCACGCCGCGCAGCATCAGCGGAAAAAAATTGGCGATGTAGCGCGGATTCTGCGTGCCGTCGGCATCCATGACGATGGCATAGTCGAAGCCGTTTTCCACAGCCACCCTGCACAAGGTGCGGGTCGCACCGCCGTAGCCGCGATTGGCCTCGTGCTTGTGGACGATAAGCCGCGGCAAGCGCTTTTGAAGCCGAAGCATCAGCTCATGGCTGTTGTCCTTGCTGCCGTCGTCGACCGCGATAATGCCGGTGCGGGTCGGAATCCCGTCCAAGAACTTGGCGATCCCCTCGATGCACCGTTCGATGACCGCCGCCTCATTATAGACGGGCAACGCGATGCAAAAGCTCGGCAGCGACGCCAACGTCGCCGGCTCCGCAAGCTGCGCGGAGGAATGACCCATCCCGACTCCTTTGCCCCCCTCGACGGGCGGCACCTTAAGCAGTGCACCCAGGCGGGCCGGCTGTGAGGTAGCCGGGACCCGCGAACCATCGAGAGAATACCTGATCGAGACGGCGCCGCATCACAAACATGCCTATGGCGACCGTCAGACCAAGGAGCGTGAGGACTCTTGCCGCGGTGAGTGTCCGCGGGGAGTAGGTCATTTCGACCACATGGCGGCCGGCCGACAGGGCCACACCGCGAAAGGCCTCATCGGCGGCTCCGAGATGGTCGTTCCGACCGTCGACCGACACCCTCCAGTTCGGGTGCCACGCGTCCCGGACCACAAGAATGCCGGGTGTCCTCAGCGTCACGTCGATCACAAGCTCGGCATGATCGTATTTGGTGATCGTAGCCGGTTCGTATCCCGCGTTTGCACCGGGTCGATCGGCGTTCGATACGCCGAGCGCGCGTGCTCTTTCGATCAGATCGGTGTCGTCAGTAGTTGCGACGTCGTCCGCGGATTGTCCAAGGTCCAACGGCGTCTGCGGGTTTTGAACCAGCCGGTGGGTAACAAACGCGCGCATCGGCGGATGGGGATTTTCGAAAATCACGAAGTAGGCGTCTTCATAAGCGCGCGTCCAACCAGATCGCTCCATGAACGCACGCAGCCGCGGATATAGAATCGGAACGATCATGTACTTGGTGCCCACGAAATCGTAGGCTTGCAGATTTATGTGGTCTGTGTCGCGGGCGGCGCCCAAGGTGATGAAGCCCGACCTCCGGTCGGCCGGATCTGGAAGAATCAGCCGATTGAACAGGTCTTCATAGCGGGGAAGGATGTGGAAGTTCATCGAATCGACCTGCCGGATGCCATAGGCGCTGCCATACTCCGGGGGTAGGCCCCAGTAGCCGTAGCTCGCCACCCGCGGCTCGCCTGGTTGCGACTGGAGGAAGCGGACGAACGGCGGCGGATGTGTGAACAGATCGGCGCGGACAAGACGGACATGGTTCTCGTCGAAAGTGAGATCGGCCCACGACAACACCAAAAGGATCGCGCCCAGCCATGGCGCCGCAGCGCGCCAATGAATGTTCAGCAGCAGAAGCATCGCTGCCGACAGAATCAGCAGCACGACCGAAATGTGGTTGATCGCGACCGCGCTTTCGATGCCGTAAACGCGCGTTGTATAAGCCAGGGCGGCGACGATGATCAGTGCTCCAACGAACAACGGCAACAGACGCACGCCATTGCGCAGGACGGCGTCTGCGCCAAACGGAACCACCATCACGGACAGAATCGCGATGCCGACCCAAAGATATTGCTCGCCCAGATGGCCAATGACCGGCAGTGCGTCGGCGATCGCGCCGAGGCCCGGCAGTCCATAAACTCTGGCGATGCCGAGCAGAAGAACCACTCCCATAATTGTGAGAACGACCCGCTGGAATGGCGGCCATGCCCGCACGGCTTGCAGCGCCAGCAGGGCCCCGATGATGCCTTGATGAAAGGCGACATTGCCGATCAGGACCGCAGCTCGCGGCGTCAAAGCGTTATACGATTCGAACGCATGTTTGGGCGTGAACAGTGCGATGAAGTCGATCAACGCCGCTGGGTAAAAGTGGCGGTTGGCGTAATAGTCGTTCGTCGCCATGTAACGTAGCGCCTCCCCGAGCGGCAGCCAGAGCACGGCGAGGACGATCAGCGCCAGGATCATCGCCGCGATTTGCCCGCCAATGATACGGGCGGCACCGGAGAGGATCTGCGGCCACCGATCGTAGCGCAGGACGGAAAAGCCGAGGGCGAACGCACCGCCAATGAGTAGCACTGTGCCGACGGTGATGAGGGTCGTCGGCAAGAACGTCGTCGACAGAATCAGCGCGGAACCTGCCGCAATCCCGAGGAACGCTGTCACACGTGGGCGCGCCGCGAAGCTGACCAATCCGAGCGTCGCCACCGGAAAGTACAGCCAGATCTGGGCGTAATTGGCGGCTAAATTCGCGACGTGGTAGCCGTTCAGCAGATACGTGACGCCGGCGATGAGGGCCGAAAGCAGCGAAAGTCGAAGCTCGACCGTGAGAAGCACGAGCAGGCAAAAAACGCCAAGGTAGCTGAACGCCAGATAGGCGCCATGGAACACCACGTCTCTGCCGCCGAATAGCGCCACCGCCATGGACAAAGGCGAGGTCTTGATGTCGACGACGGTCTCGATGCCGTAGGCGCCGGTCGCGGAATAGGGATTCCAATACACCGACTGACCGCCCCACAGCGATCGTTTCATGAACTGAGCGCCGGGTTCCGACTGGAAGGCGCTGCCGCCAAGGTCGTAATAGCCGTGATAAGCCTCACGGTCGGAGCGCACGGGGAAGAGCGAGAGCTTCTTGGGGGGCGCCCCCTGCGTGACATTCACCAGATTTGCGGCACTGAGGCTGGCCCGCGCAAAAATCACATCTGGGAAGACGCTTATCACCAGAAGCAAGGCTGCTATGGCGCAGCGGCCGTAAAGAGCTCGACGGCTGGCGCCGTCGTGTCCCAACAAGGCATCGGCAAACCGGCTCATTGAAAACAGCGACCGGCGCCCAATTGCGGGCCCTAAAGACGATCTGGTTAGCGCCACGAGACGGTCCGGCGGCTCACTTTGCACGCGGAGCTGCACTTGCGGCGTTCGCGCTCGATTGCGGATCGGTCGAAAACAACGGCTCGATCTCCGCGACAAAGGGTCGCCAGCGACTGACGATCACCCTGAGATTGGCGAGCAGCTTCTGCTTTTTCTCCTCCGGAAGGTCGTGGCTGGGATCCGCCGCACGATCCAGTTCCTGCTCAACCTTCGCCCAGAAGCGGGTGCCGCCGACCGTTTCCGAGCCCAACGCGCTGACGATCGCGCCATGAACTTTGTTCGCCACGACGGCGCCCGAGCCGATCACCGCTCCGCAGAGCAGCAATAGAAAGATCGCGACCTTGGCGGCAAACAGACCGAGCACACCGACATTGCTCCGCTCCGCCGCCGACGCGGGAGGGAGTTGCGGAAACGCGCCCACGCCGCCGGCGGCTTCGATATCGGCCGCGAGCCGCTTCTTCTTCACCTCCAGAGTGTCCAGCGAGGCAACCGCGCTGTCGCCGCGGGCGAACAGGCCCAATTCCGGTATCGACGCAACATAAGCGCCGTGGTCTTTCCGGATTACGACCTCGAATTCATCGATCCTTGTCATCGATTCGCTTTCCTTTGTCGTCGCCGCGAATAATCCGACCCTCAGGTCAAACGAACTGTCCTACCGAGCGACAGCGATTCGAGTATCGCGATGGTCGCCGCCGTCGACGCCATCAATTCGCTTTCCTCGATGGGCGCCGGACCACCAGCACGTACGGCATCGACGAACGCCATCAGTTCGGCGCGATGGCCTTTGTCCTGCCGTCCGCTTGCGCGCTCACTGCTCTCGCGGCCGTCAACGACGTGAACGAGCCGCCGGAAATCGTCGATCTTGACGACGGTCCCGGCGGCATAAGCTTCGACCTGCTCCTTGGGATAAGCGGCGTCGCCGAGCCCTGTGTAGGCGATGCTGGCGACGCTGCCGTTCGCGAAGCCGAGTGTGACGACCACGTCGTCCAGCGGACCGCCGCTTTGGGCGCTCGCGGCGTGAACGGTCTGGATCGGAGCTGCGGCGAGAAAACGCGCGAGGTCGACGAAATGACAAACCTCGCCCAGGATCCGCCCGCCGCCGTCCGCTGACGCCGCCATCCACCCCTCGCGCGGCGGCGGCCCCGCATTGACGCGCAAGGTCAGGACCCGCGGGCCCGGCCGGGCGTCCAGACGCGTCCGCGCCAGCCGGGACAGGGACGCAAACCGCCGGTTGAATCCGACTGTGAAGAAAGCCGGCGAGGCGGCGCGCGCCGCGGCGACGCGGTCGATCTCCGCCCGGCTCAAGGCCAACGGCTTCTCGACGAAGACGTGCTTCCCCGCCGCCAGCGCCCGCGCCACAAGATCGGCATGGCTGTCGTGGGGTGTCGCGACAAGAACGGCATTTATCTGCGGATCACCGAGGATATCCTCGACCTCCGCCGCGGCGCGCGCAAAGCCGAACGCATCGCGGACCTGCACGGCATTGGCACCCCGGCTGGTGACGACGGTCTTCAAAGTGACGTCCCGCAGGTCCTTCAGAATGGGCAGCAGAACCGCCCGCGCAAATACGCCGGCGCCGATGACACCGATCGTGCAATGCCCGATGGCCGGGCGCGCGACAGGGATCGCCTTCGGCGCAATATCCGGCCGCGTCTCCGCTGCCGCGCGGTAAGTCAGGAGGACGCCCAGCGACGCCGTCGTCCCGTCGACGACAAGCGCGTACGCCTTATCCGCCTCGGCAAAATCAAAACGATGGCTGGTCAGGGCCGCCACATCGAGGGGGCGGCGCTGCGCCGGTGACATCAGCCGCAGGCACTCGATCAAATTCTCCGTCTCGGTCCACCGCACGAAGCCGACCGGGTATTTGACGCCGCGCGACTCGAAATCCTCGTCGTATCGCCCCGGTCCGTAGGAGCGGGAGACAACGATCTCGAGTTCCTTTTTCATGAACTCGGCGAACGGGAACTCAGTGCCGACCTTGCCGACCATGCTGATGCGGGCACGGTCGCGGGCGATCGCGGCCGCCGTCGCCAGCGGCTCGTTGCTGTCCGTGGCCGCGGCCATCAGGATTCCATCGACGCCGCGATGCCGGGTCAACGCGAGGACGGCGTCGACCAGTCCGCCCTCGGAAATGTCAAACACCGCCTCCGCGCCGAGCTGCCGGGCAAGGCTCAGCCGGGCCGGGTTGGCGTCGATCACGATGATTCGCGCGCCGGACAGCGCCAGGAGTTGAACGGCGAGCTGGCCGACCAGTCCGGCACCGATCACCGCGACGATGTCACCCAGTGTCGGCCGGAGATTCCGCACGCCGTGGAGCGCAATGGCGGCCAATGTCCCGAACGCCGCCTGCTCGTCCGGGACATCATCGGGAACCGGCGCCGCCAGGGAGCCCGGAACGAGATTGAACTCCGCGTGGTTTGCAAAGCCGGCGCCGGCGATGGCAATCCGCTGGCCGACGTGAAATTCGCCTTCGAGGCCGGTCCCGACGGCGATAACGCAGCCGGCGGCCGAATAGCCGAGCGGCAACGGTTGATCCAGGCGGGCGCGGACGGCGCGAAAGGCGGCGGCCAAGCCGTCGCGCCGCGCCTTGTCGACAACCTTTTGCACGAGGTCCGGCCGCGCGGCCGCCTTGCCGACCAGGGTCTTCCGCGCGAACTCGACGATCATCCGCTCGGTGCCCGCGGAAATCAGCGAGGCCGTCGTTTGCACCAGCAGGTGGCCCGGACGGACGGCAGGAGCAGGCACATCGACCTGGCTCAATTTGCCGCTGCGGGCGTTCTGGATGATCTGCTTCATCTCGCCGGGCCTTATATCACGCCAGGGCGGCGGCGGGGGTACCATCACCCGCCACGACCGCAGCGATGACCCGGGCCATGTCGCGGGCCTGCCGTTCCCGGCTGTAGCGGGGCGCGGCACTCCGCGCCGCCAGCGCCATCGTCCGGCGGAGATCGGGCTGGCGCCACAGCGTCAGCGTCGCCGCGGCCAGCGCCTCCGGGTCCGCGGCAGGGACATGGAGGCCGCATTTCTCCGCCTCGGTGATGGCGCTCGCCTCCCCGGCGGGAGCCGCCACGAGCAGTGGCAGGCCCATCGCCATCGCCTCGAACATCTTTGACGGGATGACCTCCGCGAAGGTCGGCGAATTCTTGAGGTGGATCAGGGCGACGTCGCATAGGCTCCAGGCGCGCGGCATCATCTCCTTGGGCTGCTGCGCTAGGAACAGGACGTTGGTCAGCCGGCGGCGCTCAGCTTCCGCCATAAGAGCCGCGCGCTCCGCTCCCGGCCCGACCAGGACGAATCGGATGGCGTCATGATCGCGCAACCGCTCCGCCGCATCGAGGACGTTCAGCAGGCCGTGCGCCATGCCGAGCGTTCCGATATATCCAACCACGAATTTTTCATCGACACCCCACTGGGCGCTGAGCTCGCGGTCGCGGGGGCGGGGTTCATACCGCCTGAGGTCGACGCCGTTGATCACCACGGCGATCTTGGCGGGATCGATTCCACGGCCGATCAGGTTCCGCTTGAATGCGCTGGTCAGGGCGACGACCGCGGCGGACCGCCGGTACAGAAACAGCTCGAGCTTTTCCATCCAGCGCAACGGCAGGCTGGGCTTCATGGCCCCGACCGCAACGACCGACGCCGGCCATAAGTCGCCGAGCTCGAAGATGAAGGGCACGCGCCGCAACGCCCCCAGCATCCAGCCGCCGATCGCGGCGAAGAACTGGGGTGACGTCGCGATCACGACGTCGGGACGCGCCTCCAGAAGGCCGCCGGCGACACCGCTGGCCATGAAGCTGACGAAGTCCAAAGTCCGTCCCACGACGCCTTCGTTTGGCGCCATGAACGTCTTTACGCGGACGACCCGGATTCCGTCCCTCGTCTCCGTCTGGTGCCACCGGTTGCGATAGCCCGCATATATCTTGCCATGCGGAAAATTCGGCGCCGAGGTGATCACTGTGACCGAGTGGCCCGCCTCGACCCAGTAGACGGCCCGCTCGAACACCCGCGTCGCCGCGGCGTTGGTTTCCGGCGGAAAATTCTCGGTCAGAAACAGGATGCGCATAGGCGTCTAGCGCGGCTGGGCCAGCTTATCGGCCAGGACGGCCGCGATGCGGGGTGCCGCGGCACCGTCCCACAATTCCGGCGACCGTCCCGCCTTGCCGCCCGTCCTGATGATCTCGGCGTAGGCGCTCCGGATCCGCCCGGGATCGCGGCCCACAATCTCGTTCGTGCCCTCGGAGACGGTAATCGGCCGCTCCGTGGTATCGCGCAGCGTCAGGCATGGAACGCCGAGAGCGGTTGTTTCCTCCTGAATGCCGCCGGAATCGGTAAGCACGAGCCGGGCGTCGCGCATCAGTCCCAGCATGGCGGCGTATCCCTGCGGCGGCAGCACCAGGATCGACGGTGGCGCAAGCAAGGAGTCGAGACCGGCGGCGGTCACCCGGGCACGGGTCCGGGGATGGACCGGAAAGACGATTGGAGTCTCGCGCCCGAGATCGGCGAGGGTCTCGAGGATCTGCTTCAGGGCTGCCGGGTCGTCCACGTTCGCGGGTCGATGCAAGGTCAAAACGGCAAAGCTGGACGGCCGGTTGAATCCGGCGGCCGCCAGCGTGCGCTCCGGCGCCACAGCGCGCGATAGGCTGCGCCGAAGCGAATCAATCATGACGTTGCCGACGAAGAACACGCGGTCGCCCGGAACGCCCTCACGGGCGAGGTTCGCCAGCGCCGACCGCTCGGTCGTGAACAGAAAATCCGAGACCTGGTCCGTGAGGACGCGATTGATTTCCTCGGGCATCGTCCGGTCGAAGCTGCGAAGGCCGGCCTCGACATGGGCCATTTTGATGCCCTTCTTCACCGCCACGAGGGTCGCCGCCAGCGTGGAATTGACGTCGCCGACCACGACGACGACCGCCGGTGCCATCCTGTCGATCACGGGCTCGATGCGCCGCATCACCTCGGCCGTCTGGACGGCATGGCTGGCGGATCCGACCTCCAGATTGACGTCGGGCGGCGGAATGCCCAGCTCCGTAAAGAAGGCATCGTTCATCTCGGGGTCGTAATGCTGGCCCGTATGAACGAGCTTCGCGTCAAGCGCGCCCGAGTCTTTCAGCGCCGCCATCACCGGCGCAATCTTCATGAAATTCGGCCGCGCACCGACGACGCACAGGGCCACGGGACGCTTGGACTTCATGTCGGGGTAACGGCCGTATGGCCGGCGGCTGATTTCAGCACGGCGGCGGTCCGCGAAGCCGCCTCTTCCCACGAGAAATCGCGCGCGCGCTCAAGACTTTTTCGCGACAGGTCATCGCACAGCCGGTCATCTTCGATGAGATCGGCAAGAACACGGGCCATCTCCGCTTCGTCCAGCGGATCGAAGAAAGCCGCCGCCCCGCCGGCGATCTCGGGCATGGCGGTGGCGTTGGAGCAGGCAATCGGCGCGCCGCAAGCCATGGCTTCGATCAAGGGCATGCCGAACGTCTCGACCGTCGAGGGAAACACGAATAGCCGGCAGCGCCGGTAAAGATCCTGCAGTGTCTCCTGATCGACCGCGCCGAGGAACTCCACATGTCCCGCCAACCCTCGATCCGCGACGATGCGTCGAAGCTCGCAGCCGTAGTCGGGATCGATATCGGCGCCGGCGATCTTCAGGAGCACGTCCGGGAAGCGCTCGCGAAGGCTGGCGACCGCGCGTAGCAGAGTGTGAAAATTTTTCTGGATATACAGGTCACCGACCGCCAGCAGAAATTTATCCCGGACCGCCGGCGGCGGGGCCGGGCTGAACGATCGACTGACGCCGTGATGGACGAGAACGACTCGCTCCTCGAGGCGGCTCAACCCCAACGAGAGAGCACGCCTGGCGTAGGTCGACACGGCGATCACGCGGTTCGCCGTCAGCACTGATAGTCCGGTCATCAATGACAATGAAAGCCAGTAGAGGCGCTTCAGCACCCGCGTCTCGCGGCCCCCGACCGCGAGCGCGTTGGACAACAGGATGACCCGACCCGGTGCCGCCAGAGGGCCATAATTGGCTGGCGAGAATGTCACATCGGCCCCCATGCGGCGAGCCAAAAACGGCAGGGCGATCTGCTCCCATAGCAGCAGGCCGAGAAGGCTTCGGGGAGCGTCGGAGATATGGACTGGGACCCGCTCATCATACGTGGGGAAGAGCCCGCGTTGACCCGTACGAATGAGGAGATGCAGATCGAGACCGTCATCCGCGGCAAGGGCCGGCACGATGTTGCGAAGATAGGTGAGCCCACCACCGGTGTTCGCATGAATCCCGTTGATGAGAACGCGGATGCGATGGGTGGCCGATCGACTCGCCGCGGGCTCGTCCGTCCGGCCTATGGGGGGGACGTCTGGCACGGCGGCCTGTCTAAGCGATCCTGTCATCAGCCGCCTCGGCGCCGGTCGGCGTCGGTCTGAGCGCTCCAAGGCGCAACCCCGTTCTATAGAACCAGGACGACACCGGCTGTCCCAGAATGAACAGGACGCGGAGCAGCGACCGCCGCAGCACCGGGTTCGGGTGCCACGGCCAGACCGGCTGCAAGAGGTACGAGCGAAACAGTAACGCCCGCCCTGGCAGGTCTGGATTGTGGAGGGCGTGCATGCCGGCGCGATAATAAGCGGCACTCAGGATCTGCGAACGACGGGCTCGCAGCTCAGGCGGCAGGTCGGGCCGATCGAGAAGGCTTTCGGCGAGCCTGATCTGCTCGCGCGCCCGCGCCTCAGGATGTCCCGTGCTTACCCCGCCGCTGTGCTGGCGCCACGTCGCGTAAAACCCCGGCAACCGTCGCATCGGCCCGCGGAGCCCGAGCCGCAGCCAGAGCCCGAAATCGCCGGTGTAGCGGAGTGTCGTATCGCGCGCCACCTCGCCGCCCAGCGCCGATTTACGGAAAAATCCGCCCGGCCCGGGCGTGCAAAAGTGGCGCTCGATCATCGCGCGAAAATCGTAATCGAGCGTGCGGTAGCGGAAGCGCTCCTGCCCCTGTTCATCGGTCAGTATCCAATCGGGATAGACGCCGACGAGCTCCGGCTGCGCCTCGAACGCTCGCGCGACGGCCGAAACCAGGCCAGGCCGAATCGGATCATCGGCATTGACGATGGCGATAATGTCGCTGCGCGCCAGCGCCACTGCATTGTTCACCGCCGTCTGCTCTCCGGAATTCGGCTGGCGGACGGCGCGAATTCGATCGCCATATGCGGCCAGGATCGACGGCGTCTCGTCCGTCGAGCCGTCGTCGATGACAATGTACTCGAGCGCCGGATAATCCTGGGCCAGCACGCTGTCGATGGTTTGGCGGAGAAACGCTGCCGCGTTGTAGGTCGGCGTAACGACGGTGATCGGCAGCATCGCACCAAGCTGCCCTGGGGATGGCGAAGATGGGGCGCGTGTGGGCACGGCGAGGCTCATCCGGCGAGCTGCAGGCCGTAGGCCGGCGATATGGGAATGTGCGGCTGCAGCCGGGCGCGGGTCTCGGCCGCAGCCACGCAGATGACGGACACTGGAGTGACGGCGCTTTTAGCGTCGGTTGTGTCCTCGATCTCGATCGAGTCGTCGGTCACGCGGATCCGCCGCACTACGACCGGCCCGAAGCCGCGATGGCTGCCGACAAACTCACCGTCGGCAAACCGGTGGCACGCCGCCTTCGGGTCGCGCGGCAACCAGAACGGCCCCACATCCAAGGGCGACGGTTCCGCATGACCCAGGCGCGGCGCGAAGTGGGCCGCGACGGAGCGATAGCGGTTCCTGGCCTCCGGCGACGGCGTATAGAGATAGGTCCCCGGATCGGAGATCCAGTCCTCGCCGTCGATGGCCAGCTCGACCGCGAGCTGGTCGTTATGCGCATGTCCGCCCCGCCCGTTCTGGCCGACGGACCCGCAACGGACCGCGAGATAAAGACGCTCGGACCGCATGACGTAAAGGCCAAACGCGGGAAGCGCCTGCTGAGCAAGGCCCGCCCTCAACCCGCCCCCCGGCACATGGACGCGGAACTGAGCGACCGGCCGATTCGCTGCGGGCGCGGGCGAGTGATGAATGGCCGCCGGCGGTGGCGCCTCCGACACCGGTCCTGCCGCCGGCGTACACAGTCGCGCCACGACCGCCGCCTCCACCGAGGTCGGGGCGGTCTGGGGTTTCAAGACAGCATCGGCCAGGGCCAAGAGCGGCCGGTGATCCCGATATTCCTCGAACCAATAACCGCCGGCCCCGTCGGGAATCCCGATGTCGCGCAACTGAATGAAGCGACGCCGGGCGGTCTCGGTGTCTATGCGTCGATAAGCCGCGCTCAGCTTGACGAAGCGCCCGCTGTCGCTGTCACCGATTTGCGGGACCATCCCGTTCGGCTTCATAACGGCCCGCGCAAACTCAGCGATCGCCGCCAGCCGACGCCAATGGCTGGGCGGAAGCTCAGGCAGGTCGGGCCGTCTCGCCTTGAGCGCCGCCGCCAGGGCCGTCGCGTGAAAAACCATTTCAGCCGACAGGCGATGATAGCTGGTCGACCCTTCGAAATTTCCGCCGTCATCGAGGAACTGGTCTTGCGTCTCGGCGATCAGCGCCGTCGTCGCGAGGCTCAGCCATTTCGTCACGCGCAGCGCCGGCGGCAGCCATGCCGCGGCATAGAGGAGGCCGCAAATGTCCGCGAGGTAATGATTGCCGCGAAAGCCCCCACCATCCTCGAGGTTGTCCGCGATGTGCCGCGCGTGATCCTGCACGCTGCGGGCGAACACGGCTTCGAACCCGGCGTCGAACGCAGCACCTCCGTCGCGGAACAGGTCGTAGGCGATGAGCCAGTTGGCGACGCGGATGGCGACGTCCATCGTGCATCGCCAGTTGACGCCGAAGCGCGGCGGATTCGTCGCGATGAAGTCCAGCACCTGGTTGCGGAACGCCCGGCCGTAACGATCGGGCTCTGCGAAGCCCGGGGTGCCCGAAACCGCCAGCGCCCGGGCCAGCGCCAGCTGCGGCAGATGCTGCATGCGGGCAAGCTCCCACGGCACCTTGACGTCCACGCCCGGCAAATGGCCGAGCGGCACGTCGAGGTGCCACGTCGCTTCGCTCCAGCGATAACCGGATTTGAAATCCAGGTGCCAGTCGATCGGCTGATAGCCGGCATCGACGAGCTGCCATACGCGTTGGCTTTCCGCGAGCGCGGCCCGCGGAAGCCGATCGGCAAGCCAGCGTCCCCCGGCGTCCGGGACGACCTCAGGTTGCGGCGGGAATCTGTGCCCCTCTGTCCCTCGGCACACCATTCCGTGCCGAATCTGCACCCACCCCGACCCGAGCAGATCGAAGCAATGATCGAGAGAGAGCCCGCCGACGGTGGCCAGCCACGCCTGATCGCGCCGCAGAACGTCCTCGGGCGGAAGCCGGTAGAACGATCCCGTCAGGGCCACCGCGTCCATGGAATGGGTCGGCTGCGCCAGATCGCGCGGCCGGTCGATCAGCGCCCGCGTCCGCTGCCGCAACGCCGAGCAGGCGTGTCGGGCGAGAGTCGCGGGCGGCACCGCACGCGCGAGGTTCAATATCGTCCTGACGGCCGGTCGCCTCATGCGGACCAGCCGCATGATTTGATCGCCCACGAAGCGATCTGCCGGCTCCCGCGAGACATTCTCAGGTGAGCGCAAATCGATTCCACCACAAGGCCAGATTGTAAAGGCACCAGACCTGGACCCGGTGACCGCGCGCGATAAGGGTCTCGACGGCATTCGGGTCGAGGAGATCCGTCTGGCGGCAGAACTTGCGCAAGGTCGCGGCCATTTCGGCGCCCAGCCGGCCGCGCAGCCAATCGGCCATCGGCACGGCAAAGCCTTGTTTGCGACGGTCGATGATCGCGTCCGGGATCAGCCCGCGGACCGCCATCTTGAGGATGTTCTTGAGGTTGCCGTTGCGGAGCTGCGCGGCGGCGGGAATGCCGAGAGCCAGCTCCACCAGCCGGTGATCGAGAAACGGGACCCGCGCTTCGACGCCGACGCCCATGCTCATCTTGTCGACCCGCATCAGCAACAGCTCGGGGAGACGGAGGTTGAGGTCGAGATAGGTCATCCAGGCGAGCGATGACGGATTCGGCGAAGCCGATTCGAAGCGTTGTCGAATCGGCGCAATCGCCTCCCACGACGAATAGCTGTGGAAGCGCTCGCGCAGCCGGGGCGACAGCAAGGACCGCTTGTGGTCCTCGGTGAAGGCTTCGGCCCCGCCCCAGAAGATCGGCAGACCGTCGACGGCGCGGCGCAGGTATTCGGTCATGGACCGATCGCCGACACCCAAGCCGCGCAACGCGCCGAGGCCGAGGCGTTTGAGCGGCGCCGGCACCGGCCAGGCGTTCATGCGTTCGAGCTGCAGAACCGCGCGCCAGCGCGGATATCCGCAGAAGAGCTCATCGGCGCCCTCGCCGACTTGGCAGACGGTCACGCCGTTCTCGCGCGCGAGCTTGGACACGTAGTAGACCGGCACGCACACCGGATCGGCGATCGGCTCGTCCTGCAGCTCGACCATCCGGTCGACGAAGCCGAGCAGATCGTCTTCCGTCACCTTCATGATGTGGTGCTCGGCGCCCACCTGGCGCGCGATCATCTGCGCATATGGGATCTCATCGGCCACACTGGCCTGATCGCGCGGATAGGTGATCGAGAACGCCTTGGTCGTGGCGCCCTCCTCCTCGGCGAACAGGCGGAGATTCGTGCTGGAATCGACGCCGCCGGACAGGAACACGCCCACCGGAACATCGGACACCTTGCGCAACCGCACCGACGTCCGAAGCTCGTCGAGCATCCGCTCCGCGATTGCTTGATCCGTCCAGCCCGTGAACGGCTCGACTGCGTCCAGCGCGTCCCACCATCGCCGCCGCTCGACTTGGCCGTCCTGGCTGATCCGAACCCAGCTGCCCGCCGGCAGCTTCTCGATCCCCTCGAACAGGGTCGCCGGAGCGGGAGATGCGAGGAACGAAAGAAAGTGAAACAGGGCCTGCTCGTTGACGCGGCGCGGATAGCCCTTGTCCGCGAGGATCGCCTTGATCTCGGAGGCGAACCTCACGCCGCGATCATCGAGCGCGTAGTAGAGCGGCTTGATCCCGATGCGATCGCGAACGAGCCAGAGGGAGCGGCTCCGGGCATCCCATAACGCGAACGCAAACATGCCGCGGAACTTGGCCAAGCAGTCGATGCCCCACTCCTCGAAGGCATGAAGGATCACCTCCGTGTCGGAGTGGTCGGTCTTCCAGCTGTGGCCGCCTTTGGCGACCAGCTCGGCCCGGATGTCGGCATGATTGTAGATCTCGCCGTTGAAGACGATCTGCAAGCTGCCGTCCTCGTTGCTCATCGGCTGCAGGGCGGCGTTCGACAGGTCGATGATCGCCAGCCGCCGATGCGCGAGTCCGACACGCGCGTCCGCCGACCGCCATAGGCCGATGCCGTCCGGGCCGCGATGCGCCATCGTGTCGCGCATCGCCGTCAGCAGAGTATCGCTGACAGCAAAACGTGCCGGATCGAAGCTCAGCGCCCCGGCGATGCCGCACACGGCGATTTGCTCAAATGTCTGATCCTTTGCACAAGCTACCGCACTCCGGGTGCCTGGACCGTCCGACCAATCGGGCCGACGCCAAGTGCCCCAACCCCCGCCATCGTCACCGCTGACCGCGGCGGCTCCCGCGTTCCCTTTAGAGCCGGAACCGACAGCAAATTGTTCAATCCGGCGGCGCGCGGCAACCTTAAAAGTGGATTGCCATGATATGACTTACTTATATTGTCCCAGCGCATCAGTGGGTCTTTCGCCGGAGCCTTTGCCGTCCACCACCCGGCGGAGTCGCCGCCGCCGGCGGCAGGCCGCAGGTCTGGTCCGGGCACCAGCCAGTCTGTGACAAAGCGGCCCTGATTTGACATCCTCCGGCCGCGTCATTAAACGCCGCGGCTGAGCGAACGAGTGGGACCCCTTCGGTGATGAAACCGCGAATTTGCGTCATCGGCCTCGGCTATGTCGGATTGCCGCTGGCGATTGCGTTGGCGCGCGCCAACCAGGTCATCGGCTTCGACACCAAGGCCGAACGGATCGCGGATCTGCGCGCGGGGCGGGACCGCAACGGTGAAGTCGGACGCGACGGGCTGCAAGCCGCCGGGCTCCATCTCACGGGCGATCCCGATGAGATCAAAGCGCAGGACGTTTACGTCATCACCGTTCCCACCCCGGTTGACGACGCCAATCGTCCCGACTTGACCATGGTGAAAGCCGCCTGCCGGACCGTCGGGCGGGCCCTTCGCCGCGGCGCCATCGTGACGCTCGAATCGACGGTGTATCCGGGAGTCACCGAGGACATTTGCGGCCCGGAAATCGCCGCGGCGTCCGGGTTGGTCTGCGGCCGTGATTTTTTCCTGGGCTACAGCCCGGAGCGCGTCAATCCGGGCGATCGCGAGCACACGGTCGACCGCATCACCAAGGTCGTGGCCGGCCAGACGCCCGAGGTGACCGAACGCCTGGCTCAGGTCTACGGCAGCATGACCTCGGGCGGTGTCTTCATCGCCCGCGACATCCGCACCGCCGAAGCGGCGAAGGTCATCGAAAACGCGCAACGCGACATCAACATCGCGTTCATCAACGAAGTCGCCATGATCTTCAATAAGCTCGGCCTGTCGGTCTTCGACGTGCTCGAAGCGGCGCGGACCAAGTGGAACTTCCTGCCGTTCTCGCCGGGCCTGGTGGGCGGGCACTGCATCGGCGTCGATCCCTACTACCTCGCCGACAGCGCGCAGCGCCTTGGCTATCATCCGGAGATCATCCTGGCCGGCCGCCGCATCAACGACGCCATGGGGACGCATATCGCCGACAGCGTCGCGCGCATGCTCGCCCAACAGCGCACCGGCGAGCGAGGCCGAGTCCTCGTCCTCGGATTGACGTTCAAGGAGAATGTTTCGGACCTGCGCAATTCCAAGGTGATCGATCTCGTGCGCGGGCTCGAGCGCTGGGGCCTCGGCGTCGACGTGCACGATCCCCATGCCGACGCCGCCGAAGCAGAGGCCCTTTACCGCATCAAATTATTGACCGCCCTCGACCGCGCCGAGGGCTATGAATGCGTGATCGGCGCCGTCGCCCATGCCGATTATGCCGCGTTCTCCGGCGCCCGCCTGGCGAACTTCCTGAAACCGCGCGGCCTCGTCGCCGACGTGAAGGGAATGTGGCGCCGCGTGGAGCTGCCGCCGAACATCCAACGCTGGCATCTTTAGCAAATGGCGGGCGACGCATCAGCCGTCCCGGCGGCCGCATTTGACACCGCAGGAGCGCGGGAATTACTTTCCAGGCCCTCGCGTTGTGCCTTGCGTGAGCGACCCAGTCGGGTGGCTTTCGGCTCGGGTGGGATCCCATATGTCTTTGGAAAAGCTTACTGTTCGGGAGAGCGATAGCCTCCGCGCAACGCTCGGCGTGATCGATCAGCCGGGGCCCGCGATCGCGATCAGCGTCGACGCGCGCGGCCGCTACAAGGGCCTGGTCGACGCAGCGGCGCTGGAAGCCGCGGTCAATGCGGGCCACGGCCTCGACAGCGCTGTCGGCCCGGCCCTGCGCCCGAACGGCGCGTTGCCGGCGTCCGCTGGCGCCGCCCAGATTGCAAAATCGCTCGACGAGCACGGCCTAGTACCGCTGCTTGACGGCGAGGGACGCCCGGTCGAGCTTGCGACGGCAGCGAACGGACGACGGATTCCCGTGGCCGAGCCGTCGCTGTCCGGCAACGAGCTCAAATACGTCACCGAGTGCATCGAGACGCGCTGGATCTCCTCGCAAGGGGGATTCGTGCGGCGCTTCGAAGCCGAGATCGCCAAGCGTCTCGGCATGGAGCACGCCCTTGCCGTATCCAACGGCACCGTCGCCTTGCATCTGGCACTGCTGGCCCTCGGCGTCGGGCCCGGCGACGAGGTGGTCGTCCCCGACCTCACCTTCGCGGCGACGATCAACACAGTCATTCAAGCCGGCGCCACGCCCGTCATCGTGGACGTCGACCGCAAATCCTGGAACATGGATCCGGCGGCCGCGGCGGCAGCGATCACCTCGCGCACCAAGGCCATCATGCCGGTCCATCTCTACGGACAGCCGGCGGACATGGGCCCGATCATGGCCCTGGCCAAGCGTCACAACCTGTTCGTGATCGAGGACGCCGCCGAGGCGATGGGATCGGAATACAAGGGCCAGCCGTGCGGCGCGATCGGCGACGCCGGGACATTCAGCTTCTTCTCCAACAAGCTCATCACCACGGGCGAAGGCGGGGCCGTCGTCTTCCGCGATGCCGCCGTCGCTCAGCGCGCGCGCCGGCTGCGCGATCACGGCATGGATTCCGCCAAGCGCTACTGGCATCTCGAGGTCGGGTACAATTATCGCCTGACCAATCTGCAAGCCGCTGTCGGCTGCGCGCAGATCGAGCAGCTCGACCGGTTCCTCGCCTGCAAGCTCGACGTCGCGCGCCAATACGGCACGCATCTCGGCCGCGTCGACGGACTGAGCCTGCCGACCGCCTTGCCGGATCACCTGAACACCTACTGGGCCTATTCCGTCATCGGCAATTTCGGCCCGCTCGGCCTCAGCCGCGACGAGTTCATGGGACGTTTGGACAAGGCCGGAGTCGAAACGCGGCCGCTGTTCTATCCTCTGCACGTCATGCCGCCGTACCGCGCCTATGCGGGCAATCGCTCGTTTCCGGTGACCGATGAGCTGTCCGAGGGCGGCATCAGCCTGCCCTCGGCGGTGACGTTGACGAGGGCCGAGATCACCTATATCAGCGGCGTGGTCGAGCGGCAGTTTGCCGCGCGACGGCTCGCCCGGCGGATCGGGATCGCCTAGCTAGAGCGCCCTCGGTTGCCATCGGGGCCGCCGGATCCGCCGGCGGCCTTCGTGTTTTTAAGGGCCGCGTTGCAGGAGCAAGTTCATGTCGTCCCAGCCGCTTCCCTTCGTCGATCTCAAAGCGCAATACGCACGTCTGCGCCCCTCGATCGACGCCCGCATGCGCAAAGTCCTGGAGCACGGCCAGTACATCCTCGGCCCGGAAGTCGCAGAGCTCGAGACGGCGCTTGCATCGTTCTCGGGAGCCCGTCATGCGATCGCCGTGGCGAGCGGGACCGAGGCGCTGCATATGCCGCTCATGGCCGAAGGCATCGGGCCGGGCGACGCGGTGTTCCTGCCGGGCTTCACCTTCCCGGCCACGGCGGAAGTCGTGCTGGCGGTGGGTGCCACGCCGGTCTTCGTCGACGTGGCGGAAGACAGCTACAACATCGATCCGGCGGCCCTGGACTCGGCGGTCGAGACGGTGCGCCGCCGGGGCGAACTGCGGCCCCGCGCCGTCATCCCCGTGGACTTGTTCGGCCTGCCGGCGGATTACGCGGCGATCGACTCGATCGTGCGGCGGCACGGCTTGTTCGTGCTCGCCGACGCGGCCCAGAGCTACGGGGCGGCGCTGGGCAATCGCCGCGTCGGGACCCTGGCGCCGATGACGGCGGTGAGCTTCTTTCCGGCCAAGCCGCTCGGCTGCTACGGCGACGGCGGCGCCATCCTGACCGATAGCGCCGACGACGCAAAAATCTTGCGCTCGATCCGCATGCACGGTGAAGGCGACGATCGTTACGACATCGTGCGGCTGGGCACGAACGGCCGGCTCGATACCCTGCAGGCCGCGGTCCTGCTGGCCAAGCTCGAGGTATTTCAGGACGAGCTCGACGCCCGCGAACGCTGGGCGAGCGAATACGACCGTCGCCTCAAGGGGCGGCTCGTCCTGCCGCCGCGCCGCAAGGACGCGACCAGCGCCTGGGCGCAATATTGCGTGCGGGTGCCGAGGCGCGACGCTGTCCGCGAAAAGCTCACCCAGCAAGGCATTCCGACGGCTGTCTACTATCCCAAGCCGCTGCACGTCCAGCCGGCCTTTGCCCGCTTCGCGCACGGGCTCAGCCTGCCTGTTTCCGAGAAAATCTGCGGGCAAATTATGGCCTTGCCGATGCATCCGTACCTCGACGAAGCGACCGTTGAGTGCATCGCCCAAGCCCTTCTGCAAGCCTGCGGCTGACCCGGATTGGCCCACGTGCCAGCCGGGGGGTTTGTGCTAGAACTTGGCCGGGCCCGACTCGACCTATGATCTTGATCCTAAAGCGCCTGACCCGCCCGGCCGTCGCGTTCGGCCATGATCTGATCATGGCGGCGCTGTCGTTCCTGATCTCATTCTACCTGCGCGTCGGCAACGACCTGTTCAGCTATCCGGTCGAGTTCCTGGCCGGGGCCACGGCCCTGTTTGCGTTGATCGCCGGGCTGGTCTTCTGGTGGCTCGACATTCACCGCGGCATCTGGCGCTACGCCTCGCTCAAGGACCTGATCGCGATCGCCCGCGCCACGGCCTTCGTGGTCCTGTTCTTCCTCGCCACGATGTTCGTCACGACCCGGCTCGACGCCCTGCCCCGCGCCCTCGTCCTCATCAACTGGTTCGTGCTGGTCAGTCTGCTGGCCGGCCCACGCATCCTCTATCGGCGGCTGAAGGACGGCCGGCTCGTGTTCGCATTCGACGGCGCCGCGGACAAGCGGGTTCCTGTCTTGCTCGCCGGCGCCGGCGACAACGCGGAGATGTTCATTCAATCGACCGAGCAGCGCGGCGGTGCCGAGTATCGGGTCGTCGGCATCGTGGACGACAGCCCGATGCGCGTCGGACGCTTCATCCGCGGGATCGAGATCATGGGCGGTCTCGACGATCTGGCGGGCGTCGTCGACAAGCTGAAGCTCCGCGGCAACACACCGCAGCGGATCATCGTCGCCAAGTCGAGCATCTCGGGCGAGACGCTCGGGCGCCTGGTCGATTCGGCGGACCAGCTCGGACTGACAGTCGCGCGACTGCCGCGGCTCACCGATTTCCGCACCGCCGACAGCGGCCGCATCAGCGTGCAGCCGATTGCCATCGAAGACCTACTCGGCCGGCCGCAAGCGGTTCTCAACCGCGCCGCCATGAAGGCGCTCATCGACGGCAAGCGGGTGCTCGTCACCGGAGCCGGCGGCACCATCGGAGCCGAGCTGGTACGCCAGATCGCCGAGCTCGCCCCGGCGCGCATCGCCCTGGTCGACAACTCGGAATTCAACCTCTATGCGATCGACCTTGAGCTTCGCGAGCGCCACCCCGGCCTCTCCCGGGTCGCCCTCCTGGCCGACGTGCGGGATGCCGAGCGGATCACGGCCCTGATCGCCGGAGAGCGCCCCGCGATCGTCTTCCATGCGGCGGCACTCAAGCACGTGCCGATCGTCGAGGCGCACCCATGCGAGGGGGTGCTGACCAACGTGATCGGCACCCGCCACGTCGCCGATGCGTGCCGGGCCGCGGGCGTGGGGGCGATGGTCCTGATTTCGACCGACAAGGCCGTCAACCCCTCCAGCGTCATGGGAGCAAGCAAGCGCCTCGCCGAGAGCTGGTGCCAGGCTCTCGATCTCGAAGAGCGGGCCCGCGGCGGCAAGTCGCGCTTCGTGACCGTCCGCTTCGGCAACGTCCTGGGCTCGACCGGCTCGGTGGTGCCACTGTTCCAGCGTCAGCTCGCGGCGGGCGGGCCGCTGACCGTCACGCATACCGAGATCTCCCGCTATTTCATGACCGTGCGCGAGGCGGTCGAGCTGGTTCTCGAGGCGTCGGCGCTGGGCGCCGGCCTCGGCGGTGACAGCGGCCCCGATGGCGGCCGCATCTTCGTGCTCGACATGGGCGAACCGGTGAAAATCCTCGACCTCGCCCGGCGCATGATCCGCCTGTCCGGGCTTCGGCCGGACGTCGACATCAAGATTGACTTCATCGGCCTCCGTCCGGGCGAAAAATTGAACGAAGAGCTGTTCCACGCTGCCGAGCCGCTGCAGCCGACGTCGATGAGCGGCGTCCTGCTCGCCAGTCCGCGGGTCGTCGACCGGGCGTTCCTGGCCAAGCCGCTCGACGAGATTGCCGCCGCCACGCGAAACGGCGACGCAGCGGCCACGCTGGCCCTGCTGCGGCGGCTGGTCCCGGAGTTTCAGGGCCGGCCGTCGCTGGCACCGGCCGTGGAGCGCGCCAGCGGCGCGTCGTAACCGACCGTTCGCAACACCGGGTTGCCGAGCATGACCGACATCAAGATCCGCCGCGCGCTGATTTCCGTCTCCGACAAGAGCCGCTTGATCGAGCTCGGGCAGTGCCTCGCCCGCCACGGCGTCGAGATCCTGTCCACCGGCGGGTCGGCCAAGGCGCTCGCCGACGCGAAGCTTAGCGTCGTCGAGGTCGGCGCCCATACCGGGTTTCCCGAGATCATGGACGGCCGGGTCAAGACGCTCCACCCCAAGATCCACGGCGGCATCCTCGGCCGCCGCGACGTCGATGCGCATCGGGCGGCGATGCGCGATCACGCGATCGCACCCATCGACCTGGTCGTGGTGAACCTTTACCCGTTCGAGGCGACGGTCGCGAAGGGGGCGGACTTCGAAAACTGCATCGAGAACATCGATATCGGCGGACCGGCCCTGATCCGCGCCGCCGCCAAGAACCATGACTTCGTCGCGGTGGTGACCGATCCCGCGGACTACGCCGACCTGATGGCCGAGATGGATTCGAGCGGCGGCGCCACGACGCTGGCCCTCCGGCGGCGGCTGGCGGCGGCCGCCTATGCGCGAACCGGCGCCTACGATGCGGCCATCTCGCAGTGGTTCGCGGGCCAGCTCGGCGAGGAGTTTCCGCGCCGGCTCGTGGTGGCCGGGGAGCGGCGGCAGCTCCTCCGTTACGGCGAAAACCCGCACCAGAGTGCGGCGTTCTACGCCGGCGGCGTGGCGCGGCCCGGGATCGCCACCGCGCGCCAGGTCCAGGGCAAGGAGCTCAGCTACAACAATCTGAACGACACCGACGCGGCGTTCGAATGCGTGGCCGAGTTCGGCCCCCCGGCGGTGGCGATCATCAAGCACGCCAATCCGTGCGGCGTGGCGCTCGGCGGGGACCTGCGCGGGGCCTACCTGAAGGCCTATGCCTGCGATCCGGTCAGCGCCTTCGGCGGGATCGTCGCCGTCAACCGCAAGCTCGACGCGGCGACCGCGGCGGAAATCGCCAAGATCTTCGTCGAGGTGATCGTGGCACCCGACGCCGACGACCAGGCACTGGCGGTGCTCGCGGCCAAGAGGAACCTGCGCCTGCTGCTCACCGGCGGCATGCCAGACCCCGCCGCACCGGGTCCGACCGTGCGCTCCGTCGCCGGCGGCTACCTGGTGCAGGGCCGCGACAATGGCCGGGTCAACGACGCGGACCTGAAGGTCGCGACCAAGCGGGCGCCGAGCAACGCCGAGCGGGCGGACCTGTTATTCGCCTTCGCCGTCGCCAAGCACGTCAAGTCCAATGCCATCGTCTATGCCAGGAACGGCGCCACGGTCGGGATCGGGGCCGGTCAGATGAGCCGGGTCGATTCATCGCGGATCGCGGCGTCGAAGGCGGCGGAAGCGGCCAAGGCGGCCGGCGAGAGCCAAAGCCGCGCCGTCGGCTCGGTCGTCGCGTCGGACGCGTTCTTCCCCTTCGCCGACGGCCTGCTGGCGGCGGCCGAAGCCGGCGCCACGGCGGTGATTCAGCCCGGCGGCTCGATGCGCGACGCCGAAGTGATCGCCGCCGCCGATGAGAAGGGCCTGGCGATGGTCCTCACCGGGATGCGGCATTTCCGGCACTAGGAGAGTACACTCGGAAAGCGCCCTTCTCCACGAGAGACTCGTGAATCTCGACGCTTGTGCCATCTTCAAACTCGATGGAGTAAACCGTACCGGGCGGAAACGTCTTGAAGTAGTCGCCTATCCGTTCTTCCTCAGTAAAGACCATCACGACCGAAGCAAGCACTCCTGGTCTCAATTCGACTGGCGCGTCCTCCCTTACGCGCACCGTGTCATCAAACGTGAATGTAGGCATGCCGTCTTCATCCATTTACGGGTAGGTGTGTAAGCAGAGCCTGCTCCGCGCCTTTTCGAGAACTACGCCACTCCATTTATCTCCAACCGCTCAAAGCGCGAATGGGTCGTGTCAAACCGCACCTGAAAAAAGCACGCGCCGCCGTCGTTCACGTAGACAAGGTTCTGGCGCCACCTATCGCCTCTCGTCCAATAGTCGCTACATAAGGCGTTGACATAAATCCATTTGGCGGCGCCCACCGAGTAGCCGAGATACTGGCGCCGATATCACTCCAAGCTCCCCAATATCTTCTGAGCTTCGGGTGATGTCTGCGCTTCGAGATACGACTTCAGCTTGCTTTCGAGCACGGAGATCTGATCGGCAGTGGGAGTCCAAAACGGAGGTGATACGTCGTCGATCTTGTTCGCGTCGGCCAACTGTTTTGTTTGTTCCGCGACGAATATCACGCCCGTGTCGACGGCTATGCCAAGCGTCTGAACGGGTTTATGAAATTGCGCCGCGCGACCCTTGCATTGGTCATTTTCCCGAAAATCGATGCGAGGGTTTTCAATCGCGAGCGACGTTAGCCACAATTCTGGCCGCGCGGCGGATCGCCCAGCCCGTGGCTCATCCTTTTATGCCTGCGCCGCTGCCGCGATCGCGCGTTCTGGCACTTTGGTTAGCAGCACCGCGAGCCCGACGAGCAAGAATATAAGGATCGTCGCCATACCGGCGCGCTGGGTGCCGGCGGCCGTGGTGGCCCACGCAAGGACGGCGGGGCCGACGAAGGCGGTCACGCGGCCGGACAGGGCGAACAGGCCGAACATCTGGGTGCGGTGACTCGCCGGCGCGAACCGCGCCATGAGGGAGCGGCTGGCCGCCTGCGCCGGCCCGAAAAACGCGCCCAGCAGCAGAGCCAGTCCCCAAAACCACGCCTTCGACTCGATCAGCAGCACGGCCGCGCTGAGGCAGATAATGGCCGACAGCGCGATGGCGATCGTCCGCCGCGGGCCGAGCCAGTCGTCGATCCAGGCAAACAGTACCGCCCCCACGGCGGCGGTCACGTTGATGGCCACGCCGAAGCCGATGACCTCCGCCATGGTCATCCCGAACGTGCCGGCGGCGTAAATCCCGCCGAAGGCGAACAGCGTCGTCAGCCCGTCGGTGTAGATCATCTGGGCGAGGAGGAACCACATGACCTGCGGGCGCGTGGCCGACAGCGATCTTACGGTGACGACGATGTCAGCGAGGCCGCGGCGAATCGCGACGCGGGCCGGCAGCTTTATATTCAGCGGTTCCGGCACGAACGCGAACAGCGGCAACGCGAAGACGGCGTACCAAAGCGCCGTGAGGGGGCCAGACGCGCGGACGGGCTCGGCCGCCGCCTTGCTCAAGCCGAAGGGCGGAACGTCGGCCTGGATGAAGGCCACGAGGACGATCCCGAGACAGACGATGCCGCCGAGATAACCAACGCCCCAGCCCCAGCCCGAGATCCGGCCAAGGTACGTCGGCGGAACGATCTCGGGCAGCAGCGCATTGTAGAAGACGCTCGCGATCTCGTATGCGACGGTCGCGATGGCGACGGTGACGAGGGCCAGCCAAGCGGAATCCGGCGACGGGGTCACAAACCACAGCGCCGCGACCGCGACGACGTCGATTGCCGTTGCCACGGCCAGCCACAGCTTCCGCCGGCCGGTGAGGTCGGCGATCGATCCCAGGATGGGGCTCAGACTCGCGACGATCAGGCCGGCCACGGCCTGGGCGTGCCCCCACCACGCGGTCCCGGTGACCGGATCGGGGGCGACGGCCTGGGTGAAATACGTCGCAAAGACGAACGTCGTGATGACGGCCGGAACCGGATGGTTGGCCCAGTTGTAGAGGCACCAGGCGGCAGCCGCCCGAACGTCGATGGTCGGTCGCACGGTGTGGTCAGCCGCCGGTCAGGGCCCGCAACTCGCGCCCCGCCACCGTCAGGGCCGCGAGATCAATCGCCGGCGACGCCCGAAGCTCGACGAGCAGGGCATCGATCCGCGCCACATTCGCCTGGTTGTGCTCGAGCCAAGACGTCATGGCGCCGTTGGCCGCCGACTTCTCCGTCGTCACGGCGCCGTTGACCGCGCGGCGCGCAATCTCGCCCTGCTGGGCGAACAGGTCGTCGAACACGGCCTCGATCGCCCGCTTCTGCCACGGGGTCTCGATTTTGATCCGCGACGCCGCCGTGCGCAGCCAGTCGAGGCCGAGCCGCGCGCCCAGCCCGAAATAGAGCTTGGCGACGTCGCGCACCGGCCGCTTCACCACCTCCGCGATCCGCACGATGTCGAGGGCGGCGGTCATTTCGCCCAGCGCCGACATCGTGGTCGCCAACGCCGTGGGCACCCCGTCCTGAACCAACGCCGCCTGGATGAGCGCCGTCTCGGCGGCCCGCGTCGCGTCGAGCGTCTGCGGCATCGCCGCGAGCAGCTCCGCGACACCGGCCTCGAAGCGGGCGATCGTCGCGACAATATCGATGGACTCGGCCCCGTAGCGCAGGAACCACAAGGTCCCCCGCTCGACCATCTGCGTGGTGGATGCGAGCATCCGGTATTGAGTCGCCGCCGGCACCTTGTTGTCGAGCGCCTCGATCCCGTTCCACAGCCGCCTCAGCCCGAACACCTGGCGCGCCACGGTGTAGGCGCGGGTGATCTCGGCGCTGGAGGCGCCGGTGCGCTCGCGCAGGTCGTTGGCGAAGCTGATCCCGGCGCGGTTGACCATCGAATTGGTCACTACCGTGGCGATGATCTCCCGCCGCAGCCGATGGCGGCCGATCGCCTCAGCGTAGTCCTTGCGCAGCGGCCGCGGGAAATACCGCATGAGGTCGTCCGCGAGGTATGGGTCGTCCGGCAGGTCGCTGGCGAGCAATTCGTCGTACAGCGCCATCTTGGCGTAGGCGAGCAGCACCGACAGCTCGGGCCGGGTCAGTGCCCGCCTCGCGGTCTGGCGGGCGGCGATCTCCTCGTCGTCCGGCAGGAACTCGATCGCACGGTTGAGACGGCCGCTCTTCTCCTGGCTGCGGATCAGGCGTGCGAAGCGGTCCAGGCCCGAGGGACCCTCCAGTTCGGCGAGCGACAGCGCCTCCGTCTGCAGGTAGTTGTCGCGCAGTACCAGCTCGGCCACCTCGTCGGTCATGCTGGCCAGCAGCGCGTCGCGCTGCTTCAAGGTCATGGCGCCGCGCGTGACGACGTCGCCGAGCAGGATCTTGATGTTGACTTCGTGGTCCGAGGTGTCGACGCCGGCGGAATTGTCGATCGCATCGGTGTTGATCCGGCCACCCTTGCCGCCGGCACCGGTCTGCGCGTATTCGATCCGGCCGCGCTGCGTGACGCCGAGATTGGCCCCTTCGCCGACCACGCGAGCCCGGATATCGCGCCCATTGACGCGGACGGCGTCATTGGCGCGATCGCCGCATTCCGCATGACTCTCGGCCGCCGCCTTCACGTAATTGCCAATTCCGCCGAAGAACAGCAGGTCGATGGGCGCCTTCAGCGCCGTTTTCATCAGGTCGGCCGGCGTCACTGAGTCGGCGCTGATGTCGAGCGCCTTCTTGATCTCCGGCGTCAGCTTCAGCGACTTCGCCTTGCGATCGAAGACCCCGCCACCCTTCGAGATGAGCTTGGCGTCGTAATCGGCCCACGACGAGCGCGGCAGCTTGAACAGCCGCTCGCGCTCGGCGAACGCCGCGGCCGGATCGGGATTGGGATCGACGAAAATGTGGCGATGGTCGAACGCCGCCAGCAGACGGATGTGCTGCGAGCGCAGCATGCCGTTGCCGAACACGTCGCCCGACATGTCGCCCACGCCGACCACGGTGAAATCCGTCGTCTGGGTGTCGAGCCCGAGCTCGCGGAAATGACGCTTCACCGCCTCCCAGGCGCCGCGCGCGGTAATCGCCATGACCTTGTGGTCGTAGCCGGCCGAGCCGCCGGAGGCGAACGCGTCGTCGAGCCAGAAGCCGTAGTCCCGGGCGACGCTGTTGGCGATGTCGGAGAACGTGGCCGTCCCCTTGTCCGCCGCGACCACGAGATACGGATCGTCCGTGTCGAGCCGTACCACGTCCCTGGGCGGAACAATGCCCTTGGGCGTGATGTTGTCGGTGATGTCCAGCATCCCGCGCATGAAGGTCTTGTAGCAATCGATGCCTTTGGCCAGCCACGCGTCGCGGCCCGCCTCCGCCGGCGGCGGCCGCTTGACGAAGAAGCCGCCTTTGGAGCCAACCGGCACGATGACGGCGTTCTTGACCATCTGCGCCTTGATCAAGCCCAGAATCTCTGTGCGGAAGTCCTCGCGGCGGTCTGACCAGCGAATGCCGCCGCGCGCCACCCGCCCGCCACGGAGATGTACTGCCTCGACATCCGGCGAATAGACCCAGATTTCGACCAGCGGCCGCGGCAGCGGCAGATCGTCGATTTTCTGGCTGTCGAGCTTGAACGAGATGTAGGGCTTCGTCGTGCCGTCGTCGGCCTTCTGGAAATAATTCGTGCGCTGCGTGACGCGCACGAGGTTGAGGAAGCGCCGCAGGATGCGGTCTTCGTCGAGGTTCTGCACCTCGTCGAGCAGGTGGTTGATCTCGACCACGATGCCGTTGGCCCGGACGTCGGCGTCCTTGCGCGCGGCCGGGTTGTGGACGGTGAGGAAGAGATCGACCAGGCGCCTTGCGATCTTCGGATACGCGGCAAGCGTGTCCTCCATGTAAGCCTGGCTGAACGGGATCCCGGCCTGGCGCAGGTATTTCGCGTAGGCGCGCAGCACAGCGACCTCGCGGACACGAAGACCGGCCCCGATCACGAGCCGGTTGAACCCGTCGCTTTCCGCGGTCCCGGTCCACACCGCCGCGAACGTTTCTTCGAATGCCGGCTTGATGGTCGCCAGGTCGACTTCTTTGGCGTCGCGGCAGATCATCGAGAGATCGTGCAGCCACACGACAGCCGCCGGCGAACCGTCGATCGCCGCCTTGCGGATCTCGTAGGGCGCTTCGGTCATAACCCTAAGGCCCATGCTCTCCAGCATCGGCAGCACATCGGAGAGCGGCACCGGCCGGTCCTTGTTGACGACCCGCAAGCCCAGCTCGTTCCCGGCCGCCTCCACTGTGCGATAGAGATTGAGCCCGATCGGAATCGTCTCCTCGACGACCTCGTCGATCAGCGTGACGTCGCTGACGGCTATGTCCGGAGAAAAGCGGTCGCGATAGCCGCTCGGAAACGCGGCCCCATATTCGCGCAGCTTGGCGAGGCCGTGCTCCTCGCCGAAGGTCCCGACCAGCGCTTCCCTCAAATGGTCGGCGAAGCTTCGGCCGGCCTCGACCAGCCGGCGCTCGACCTCCTCGACCGACACCTGCGGCACCCTGCCCGGTGTCGTACCGACGATGAACAGAACCCGGACGAGGACAGAATCATCGGCGAAGTGCACATAGAAGGCCGACGTGCGGCCCTCATAGGCCTTGGCGAGGATCTGGTGAAACTTGATGCGCAGGTCGGTGTTGAAGCGGTCGCGCGGGATGAACACCAGCGCCGAGATGAACCGCTCGTAGGGATCGCGACGCACAAACAGCGCGATGCGATGGCGCTCCTGAAGGCCCAGGATGCCGAGACTGGTGTCGAACAGCTCGTCCTCGGAGGCCTGGAACAGCTCGTCGCGCGGGTAGGTCTCGAGGATGTGCTGCAGCGCCTTGCCGTCGTGGCTGTTCGGCGCGAAGCCGCTGCGCTTGACGATGCGGCCGATTTTTTCCGCCAACAGCGGGATGTCGCTCGGCCGCTCGCTGTACGCCGTCGAGGTGAACAGGCCGAGGAAGATGTGCTCGCCGACGACGTCGCCCTTGGCGTTGAATTTCTTGATGCCGATCGTGTCCAGATAGGCGCTGCGATGGACGTTGGATCGCCGGTTCGCCTTGGCGATCTTCATCAGGCGCGGCTGGCGCACGAACTCCTGAACCTCGAGCGGCAGCGTGCTCAGGTTGCGCAGGCCATCGAAGATGACGTAGCTGTCGTCCCGGCACAGGCCCAGGCCGCGGCCGCTAACGATGCCGGCGCGCGAAGCGGCCCCGTCGCCCGCAAACTCGTACTCGCGATAGCCGAGGAACGTGAAATGGTTGTCGAGCATCCACGAGAGGAACTCGCGCGCCGTCCGGACCTCGTCGGCCGGGATTTTCTTCGGCGGGTTCTTCTCGAGCTGCTCGATGACCTCTTTGGCGCGGGTGCAGACCGGCTTCCAGTCATCGACCGACGCCCGCACCGCCTGCAGTACGCTTTCGACGCCCTGCTGCAGGGCGGCCACCGCGTCGGAAGCGGTGATCTCGTCGAGCTCGACATGCATCATCGATTCGGCGATGGCGCCCTTGGCGCCGCGCTCGGCGAGGCCCTTGAGCGCGCCCTTGTCGCGCTGCACCGACACCACGGGATGGATCACGAGGTGGACCGCGAGATCGCGACGATTGATCTCGGCGGTAATCGAATCGACGAGGAACGGCATGTCGTCGTTGACGATTTCCACCACCGTGTGGCGCGACTCCCATCCATGCTCGGCGCGCTTCGGCGTATAGACCCGCACTTTCGCCGTTCCCGGCTGCCGCATCTTGGCGAATTCCCACAGCGCCATGCCGGCGCCATACAGGTCGTCGATGAAGCGTTCGGTCAGATCGTCGGTGGCGAGGTTGGCATAGAACTGGCGGAGAAAGGCCTCGGCCTGGGCGGCGGCGTCACCCTTGAGGCGCGCGCGCGCAACGCCCGCGAGTTCGTCGATGATTTCGTTTTTTCGGGCCTGATCGCGCGTTGCCATGGCTTCCCCCGCCTGGTTGGCCGCCCCGGCTGCCAGTCGATTTTGATCGTAAAATGAGGCCGTTAAGCCCAGGTTACTGGATTCAGCCCAAGCAGGCCAGGGGCGGCTCGAATAACGGCGATAAACAACGCGTTATCCGGCGTTGACATCCCCCGACCGGCCGGCGATACGTCGGCACCATCAAGATGACAGCCGTCGACGCCCAAAACCGCGACCACAATCCGCCCGCTGCAGCCCAGCACCCGCTCCTGTCCGCTTTCGCCTGGTGCACCCGCCGCTTCCACCCGCGCGGCACCGACCGGCTCGTGCGCCTCGTCCATCCGCCCGGCAACGATCAGCCGATCCGCACGGTCGTCGACTACGACGACGGCCTCAAGCTTCACATCGACACGCAATCATTTTGCGAGTGGTATATCTACTTCTACGGCTCGTTCCGGCCGAAGATCAGCCGGCTGCTGAACGAGTTGCTGCGGCCCGGCCACGTCGCGTTCGACATCGGCGCCAATATCGGGATGCACAGCGTGATCATGGCGAACCGCGTCGGCCCGAGCGGGGGCGTCGTCTGCTTCGAGCCCGACCCGCATCCCCACGCGCGGCTGCTCGCCAACCTGCAGCTCAACGATTTCACTTTCGTGAAGGCACACCGCGCGGCGCTTTCCGCGAAATCCGAGCAGCGCAAATTCTTCCTGCATGACGAGACGATTGGCAATTTCGCCAACGCGAGCCTGCACGCCGCGAACGTCGGCGCGGACACCGAGGCGGTCGAGGTCGAGGTGCTGTCGCTCGACGACTTCGTCGCCGCCGATCCGCCGCCGCGCCTCGACGTGATCAAGCTTTTGGCGCAAGGCGAGGAGTGGAACATCCTCCAGGGCGGGCGACAGACCATCACCAAATACCGGCCGGCCGTGTTCTTCCTCTACGAGCCGGCCTATTGGCAGCGCCTGGGCGTGACGCTCATGGACGCCGTGCGCTTCTTCGCCGACCACGGGTATACGACCCAGGCGGTCGAATTCGGCCCGCGCCGCGTCGTCACCGGCGAAGTTCCCATGGGCCAGGTGTTCTACGCGGCACCGTAACAACTTCGAAGCTGAGAACCGGGGCCCGCCGCCGAGACGGGCTTCGGAGACGTCGGTTTTCTTTTTCCAAGCTGCATCTACCCCGCTGTCACCTGGGTACTGCACGGGCACCAACAGCTCATCGAAAGCCGCGGCCGCGGAACACCAGTGCGCCCAGAACCGCCCTGAGCGGTTGGAAAAGCGCGATGAGCATGGACTAGTCCTCCAACGCCGGTGCTGTTACGCTCCAGCACCTAGCGAACTCAAAGGTGCGGAAATGATGGGGAGAATCGGCCACCTATTGGCGCGCCAACTGCGGGACATCGTTCCGGTTCAGGTGCAGGCGCCAGCCCCAGAGAAAATCCAATCGGCTCTGCCGTATATCGCCATCAGCCGTCTCTATCGGCAGCTTCTGGCTCACGGTGCACCGTCACCCGCCGCGGCCGATATGACGAGGCATATCGATACCTGGGTCGACTTCGATTCTCTCGGCCTTGACCCAGCAGGCAATCGTTACCGAAAGACGTTCGCGTTTTCCGGCGACTACATCAACGCGGAGCATCGCGTTTTCGACGAGTGCAAGGTCGGCCTGTTTGGAATTCCGCAGGCCATCGACATCGGAATCGAGGGCTATCTCTGTCGCCCCGACGCTTTGAAGCTCTACGAACTGGCTTACTTCTGCAAAGGCGACATCCTGGAACTCGGCACTCACCAAGGCCTATCGACGTCGATCATGCTCAGGGGGGTCCAGGCGGCCGGGCGGCTAGGGACCATATACGCGGTCGATATCGACGGCGCGGCAATGGAAAAAGCCCGATCGAACATCTCGGCCCTGCCGCTGGCGGACCAGGTCATCTTCAATAACGAACCCGCAGAGAGTTTCCTGCAAAGGGCCGGAGACGAGCGCCGGCGATTCGGTCTCATGTTCGTCGATCACTGGCACGGCTACGAGGCCACGCGCGCGGCGGCGGCGGCGGCGATGGATCGGCTCGATCCTGGCGGCTTCCTGCTGTTTCACGATTTTCTCGATCCCGCGAATCGCGACCTATCGCACCCCTATGGCGTCTATCAGGCGGTCGCCGAAGTCATCATGCCGTCCGATGACTTCACTTTTTACGGCAATTTCGGCGCGTGCGGTCTCTTCAGGAAAGAGAGCCGCCGGCACGATTAGCGCGGTTCACGTCAACGGCGCCGCCGCCGTCCAGGGCGTCCACGTAAGGCGTGACGAAATCCATGACCTGCTGTCCAGCCAGCCATATCCGATCACCGATCCTGCACTCGATCGTGCAGTGGCCGTCGTCAGAGTATTGGATCACTCAGTAATTGGCGTCGATCAATGGGAACCCCCCAATGGGAATCCAATTGCGTCGCTGAAGCTGCCTAAGGAGTGCGCTTAACCTTTCACGGTGCGTGGGGTGTACTCCCTCCCGCGATGCCGGCCTATTGGCAGCGCTTGGGCGTGACGCTCATGGACGCCGTGCGCTTCTTCACCGACCACGGGTATACGGCCCAGGCGGTCGAATTCGGCCGGCGCCGCGTCGTCACCGGCGAAATCCCGTTCGGTCAGGTTTTCTACGCGGCACCCTGAGCCGGGCTCATGCGGCGGTCGATATCGCCGGGAAGCGCACCGTCGCGATCGTGCCGCGGCCCAGCTCGCTCACGATCTCGAGCTTGCCGCCGTGCATTTCGACCAATGACTTCGAGAGCGGGAGACCGAGCCCGGTACCTTCATGGCCGCGGCTGAGGTTGGCGTTCCGGCCGAGCGAGCTGAACGGGACCACGATCTTCGGCAGGTCCTGCGGTGCAATCCCGATCCCGGTGTCGCACACCGAAATCGCAAGGTCGCCGTCCGAGGTCCCGGAGGCCTCCACGGTCACCCGCCCGCCCGGCGGCGTGAATTTCACCGCGTTCGACAGCAGGTTGAGGAGGACCTGCTTCAGCGCACGGCGATCGGCGGGATAATCGGGCAGGTCCGGCGGCACGTTGGTTTCCAACATGACGCGGCCCTGATCGGCCTTGGGCTGGACGATGCGCAGACAGGCGGTGATCTCCTCGCGGATATCGATCATCTCCCGGTGCAGCTCGAGCTTGCCCGCTTCGATCTTCGAGACGTCCAGCAGATCGCTGATCAGCAGCAGCAGATGGTTCCCGGAGGCTTTGATGTCGCGGACATATTCCGCCTGCTTATCGTTGAGCGGACCGAAATAGCCGCCGGTCAGCGCCTCGGCGAAGCCTATGATCGCGTTCAGCGGCGTGCGGAGCTCGTGGCTCATATTCGCCAGGAACGCCGACTTCGCGGCACTGGCCGCCTCGGCCGCGGTTTTCGCCTCGCGAAGCCGCTCCTCGGCTCGCAAAGCGCCCGTCACCTCGCGTGCCGTCCCGCGATAGCCGAGGAACTCTCCGTTCGCCGCGAAGAAGGGCCGGCCGCTCACCGAGATCGCCATTTCGTCTTCGTCGCCGACCTTCATCCGGTAGACGAAATCGCGAAACGGCTCATGCCGATCGAGCATCGCCATGTGCTCGCGCCATTTCTCCGGCTGCTCGTCGCGGTCGGCGGCGATTTCCCTGCGCAGCTTGCCAATCCGTGTCTGGGCACGCTGGCCGAAGGCTTCGATGCGGCTCGACATGTCAATGAAGCGGTGGTCCGGCCCGGTCTCCCAGAACCAGTCGGAGGCGGTTTCCGCGTAATCGCGGAGCCGCGCTTCACTGTGGCGCAACGCGTCCTCGGCCTCCTTGCGCTCGGTGATGTCCTGCAACGTGCCAACCATCTGAGCGGCTTGGCCGGCCGGATCGCGGATGATTTCGGCCTGGGTTTGAACCCAGCGGATGGCGCCGTCGGGCCGCCAAATGCGGTAATCCATGCCGAAATTCGAAGCACCGGACTGCATGGCCTGAAGCCGGGCGCGCTCCCTCCCCGGCCGGTCGTCGGGATGCACCAGCGCCTCGAAATCCGCCACCGTGCCGCCCCAGGCCGCCGGCGCGACGCCAAAGATCCGGAACACTTCCGGCGACCACCGGGTCGTCCCGCCGGTGCCGTTCTCGAACGTCGCCGACCAGCTGCCGATCTTCGCCACGCGTTGCGTGGTCTCGAGCAAGCGCCGGTTGTCCTCGAGATTCGCCGCGAGGCGCTTCTGGTGTCCGACCTGGCGCACGAGGCTCCAGCTCAGCATGAGCAGCGCCGCCACTGCAATCCCGGCACCGGCGGCAATCAGTTCGAGTTGAAGCGTCGCGGTCGCGCCTTGTCGGAGCAGATCCACGGCGAAGGCCAGACTGCCGGCGGCCGCGAGGAGTCCCGCCGCCAGCCCGAGACAACGCCCCGGATGGGCCGAAAGAAAATCCCGGATCCGAACCTGACCGGGCACATCGTTGTCCGCAGACTGCACCACGCCGTCCGTCCCCTCCGACGCCAAGCCCATGCGCCCCCTCACCGAAGTCGCGCCGGCAAGGATTCATTAAGACATTTTTTGACTAACGATTGGCTAAGGCCGCGAGCGTGGACTTTCGGGCGATGAGCCGCTCAAAACCCGCGCCAAGTTGCGAGGTTCCGGCAAGCCTTTGGAGCACCGCAGCAAATAGCCTGACCAATCCTCGCGCGGGGCGTTCTGCCGCCAGCGCAGCGCAAGGCTTTAGCGGGGTGTCGACGACGACTGGTTTTACGTGGGCAGCGAGGGACAGGGTCGAGGGTCTGCGATGGGACCGCAGCTCCGCCCCACACGGATTTCTCTGTCCGGTGATTACTCGGTCTTACTGGCGAAAAATGGAGCGGGAGACGGGATTTGAACCCGCGACCCTCACGTTGGCAACGTGATGCTCTACCACTGAGCTACTCCCGCGGGCATTCCGTCGCGGGGCTGTTTCCCGGCGGAAAGCGCGGCGATCATAGGGGTTTCGGGCGGGATTGCAAGCGGCCGCAAAACGCCTAGACTCCACGGACGATCAGCCCGGAGGCCCCAATGTGGACGCTGCGCCAGAAGACCCTCACCCTGCCGACGGCGGCCGACGCCCTGCCCGGCCGGACGCAAAAAATGCCAGTGCCGAAGGCGCATTTCGTCAACGGCCGGCCGATTGCGCCGCCGTTCCCCGAAGGGCTGGAGCTCGCGATGTTCGGCCTCGGCTGCTTTTGGGGGGCGGAGCGGAAATTCTGGACCGCCCCCGGCGTGTTCACGACCGCGGTCGGATATGCGGCCGGTGCTACGCCCAATCCGACCTACGAGGAAGTGTGCAGCGGACGGACCGGCCATAACGAGGTCGTACGGGTGGTGTTCGATCCCAAGGCCACCAGCTTCGACGCCCTGCTCAAGACCTTCTGGGAAAGCCACGACCCGACGCAAGGCATGCGCCAGGGCAACGACGTGGGCACGCAGTATCGCTCCGGCATCTATGTCTATTCCGCCGACCAGCGGCGGGTGGCCGAGGCGTCAAAAGCCGCCTATCAGGCCGCCCTGGGGAAGGCCGGCTACGGGCCGATCACGACCGAGATCCTGCCAGCACCGGAATTCTATTATGCCGAGGACTATCATCAGCAATATCTGGCTAAGAACCCGGCCGGCTATTGCGGTCTCGGCGGCACTGGCGTCGCCTGCGCCATCGGCATCAAGGCGGTCCCGGCCTGAGGGCCCGGCCGGGGTTGCCACGGCGGGTGAAAGTGGCCATTTAAAGGCTGGGCCCCAGGCGGTCGCCCCAGCCGGTCGCACCCGCGGTGGACGGCACCGGCCCGCTGATCACCCGGCCCGTTGATCACAAGGAATTTTGACGCAATGGAACCGATTCTGGGCGCCGCGCGCGCCAAACCCGACGCCGATCTGATCAAAGACAGCGACGTCACGACCTTCATGGCCGACGTCATCGACGCCTCGCGCGAGACGCCGGTCATCGTCGATTTCTGGGCGCCGTGGTGCGGGCCGTGCAAGCAGCTCGGCCCGGCGCTGGAGAAAGCCGTCCGCGAGGCCGGCGGTGCCGTGCGGCTGGTCAAGGTCAACATCGACGAGAACCCCGAGATCGCGCAGCAGCTCCGCATCCAGTCCATCCCGGCCGTGTTCGCGTTCAAGGGCGGCCGCCCGGTCGACGGCTTCGTCGGGGCGCTGCCGGAGAGCCAGATCAAGGCGTTCATCAAGCGTCTGGGTGCCGGTGCCGAGGCCACACCCTCGCCGATCGCGCAAGCGATGGACCAGGCCAAGGCGGCACTTGCCGAGGGCGATACCGGGACCGCCAGTGCCTTGTACGGGCAGATCCTGGCCCGCGAGCCCGGCAATGCCCCGGCCGCGGCCGGGCTGGCGCGCTGCTACATCGCGGCCGGCGATCGCGGAAAGGCCAAACAGGTGCTGGCGGGATTGCCGGCCGAGGCGAAAAAGGATCCGGACGTGGTCGCCGCCCAGTCCGCCCTCGACCTCGCCGAGCAAGGCGCCAGCGCCGGCGACATCGCCGGCCTCGAGGCGCGGGTGAACGCGGACCCGAAGGACTACCAGGCGCGCTTCGATCTCGCCTCGGCGCTGTTCGCCAATGGACAGAGCGACGTCGCAGTCGAGCTGCTGCTGGAGCTCTTCCGCCGCGACCGCAAGTGGAACGACGAGGCGGCGCGCAAGCAGCTCGTCAAATTCTTCGAAGCCCTCGGCCCGACCGATCCGCTGACGGTGTCCGGCCGCCGCCGCCTGTCCTCGCTGATGTTTGCTTAAGCCTCCGATGAGCGGCCACGCCGGCACGGTGCTGCGTCCGGACGATCTGCCGAAGACGATCCCGGTCTTCCCGCTGACCGGCGTGCTTCTTCTGCCGCACGGGCGGCTGCCGCTGAACGTCTTCGAGCCGCGCTATCTGGCGCTACTCGAAGACGCCCTCGCCGCGCGCGACCGCATGATCGGCATGATCCAGCCGCGCGTGGCCGGCACCGAAGGCATGACTCGCGGCGGCGCGCTGCCGCCGCCGACGCCCCTGTACTCGACCGGATGCGTCGGCCGCATCAGCCATTTCAACGAGACAGGCGACGGCCGTTATCTGATCACCCTTGCCGGGATCTGCCGGTTCGACACCGCCGAGGAGCTGCCGACGGTCCGCGGCTATCGCCGGGTCGTCGCCGACTACACGAACTGGCAGAGCGATCTGGCAGCGGCCGGTCCGGCGCGGGGGGCGATCGACCGCGAGCGCCTGATGGGGCCGTTGCGCGCCTATTTCGCCGCGCACAACGTGACCACGGATTGGGACGTGATCGCCGAGACGCCGGATGACCGTCTGGTGTCGACCTTGGCCATGAACTGCCCGTTCGCGCCGCAGGAGAAGCAGGCGCTGCTCGAATGCCGCACGCTCCCCGATTTGGCAAAGGCGGTCACCGTGCTGATCGAGATGGCGGCCACCGGCCGCAGCGGCGAAAGCGCCAAGCATTAGCCCTCCAAGCATCAGCCATGGCCGCCTTAGGCATTGACTGAGCGCGGGCTCGCGGCGACGATATTCACCCGCTTGCCACGAGGGATGCATGGGCGTCGATCCGAAACTGCTCGAAATTCTCGTCTGTCCGCTGACCAAGGGTCCGTTGCGTTACGATGAAGCACGCCAGGAGCTGGTGAGCGAGCAGGCCGGTCTCGCCTATCCGATCCGCGACGGAATCCCGATCATGCTGATCGACGAGGCCCGCAAGCTCGACGAGACGCCGCCGGCCGTCGGCGCCGCCTCCGATACCGAACGGATATGAGCGAGAGTTTCGGCACCAAGCGGTGGCCGAAGGAGATTCGCGTGAGGAAAGCCGAGAAATCGCTCGAAGTCGATTTCGACGACGGCTGCACGTTTTCCTATCCGGCGGAATTCCTGCGCGTCGAAAGCCCGTCCGCCGAAGTCCAGGGACACGGTCCGGGACAGAAGCAAATCGTCGCCGGCCGCCGGTTTGTCGGCATCATGGCCGTCGAGCCGGTCGGCCATTACGCGATCCGGATCAAGTTCGACGATCTCCACGACACCGGCATCTACAGCTGGGAATACCTCTATCACCTGGGTGAGCATCACGACGAGCTGTGGCAAGCCTATCTCGACGAGATCCAGGCCAAGGGCCTGTCTCGCGATCCGCCGGGCCGGGCATCCGCCGGGCGATAGGCACACGACCTCCCATGGGGCCGCAGATCCGCATCGTCCAAGCCAGCGCCGACGACCTACCCGCGATCGCGCGGCTGTTCGACGCGTATCGGGTGTTCTATCGCCAGACGTCCGATCTTGAGGCGGCGCGGAGGTTCATTGCCGAGCGATTCAAGCGCCGCGATTCGGTGATTTTCCTCGCTCTCGCCGACGATGAGGCGGCCGGCTTCGCCCAGCTCTACCCCTCGCTGTCGTCAGTCTCAATGCGGCCGATCTGGATCCTGAACGATCTTTTCGTCAATCCGGCCCATCGCGGCCAAGGCGTCGGGCGGCGGCTGATGGACAGGTCCCGCGATTTCGCGCGCGCCAGCGGTGCGATCCGCATCGAGCTCACGACCGAGCGCACCAACGCCACCGCCCAGAGCCTGTATCGCGCGGCCGGCTATGCGCGCGACGACGTCTTCTACAAATTCATCCTCACGGTCGAGACGCAGGCGTAGGGGCGGTTCGCGGATCCTGTTTTTCTCCTGCGTCATTCCCGCTGTAAAGCGGGAATCCAGGAGATTCAACCACAGAGACACAGAGGACACTGAGGGAAGAGAAGAGTTTGTCTCGTCTCTTCTCCGTGATCTCTGTGCCTCTGTGGTAAAAATTCTGGATGCCCAACTGCGCTGCGTTGCGGCCTTCAAGGCCGCCGACGGGCGAGAAGAATCTGGCGCGGGCATGACGAGTTAGGAAAGTCGCGATGCCCCGGCTCGTTTACAGCGCCTCGCCGCGCACCAGCCGCGGCAGGTCGCCGACCATGCCCATGGCATGGCGCATGAACAGCCGCTTGGCCGCCGGCAGCCGATTGACCGCCGCCAGTCCGACGTCGCGGGCAAGCTGTACGGGCGGTGCCGCGTTGGAGAACAGGCGATTGAGGCCGTCGGTCGTCGCGGCGAGGATCAGATTGTCGAGCCGCCGCCAGCGCTCGTAGCGGGCGAGAGCGTCGCCGGTTCCGATGTCCAGGCCGAGGCGCGCCGCGTCGACCACGCATTCGGCCAGGGCCGCCACGTCGCGGAGGCCGAGATTGAGCCCTTGTCCCGCGATGGGATGAATCGCATGCGCCGCGTCGCCGACCAAGGCCACGCGATGCGCGACATACCTGTCGGCCTGGATGAGGCCCAGCGGATAGGACCAGCGCGGTCCGGCCGCCGCGATCCGGCCGAGCGTGTCGCCGAACCGCCGCTCGATCTCGGCGGCGAACTGGTCCGCCGGCAAGGCGAGCATCATCGACGCCAGCTCCGCACGCTCAGTCCACACGATCGACGAGCGGTGCTCGCCGTCCGGAGAATCAGGCAGCGGCAACATGGCGAACGGCCCGGCGGGCAAGAACCGCTCATGTGCGATGCCGTGGTGCGGGTGTTGGTGGCTGACCGCGGCGACCACGCCGGCCTGCGGGTATTGCCACCGCGTGGCGGCGATGCCGGCTTGGCCGCGCAGCGGCGAGTCGCGCCCGTCGCAGGCGACCGCCAGCCGGGCGCTGATGCGATGCCCATCGGCCAAGCGTCCTTCGACGCGGCCCGGCATTCGCTCGAGCCCCGCCAGCTCGGCCGGGGCCAGTAAGCGAACCGTCGGATGTTCTGCGAGGGCGGCGTACAGGGCGCGCCGGATGAAACGGTTTTCAACGATGTAGCCGAGCGGCGCCGGACGAGCGGCTGCCGCAATGCCGGCCTCGCGATGGTCGTAATGCAGGAACAGGCGCGACGCGCCGTCGGAGACGCGGATCTCCCGAATCGCTTCGGCATCGGGCTTCAGGTGCTCCCACAAGCCGATGCCGGCCAACACCTGGGCCGAGCCCCAGGCAATGGCCGAAGCCCGGCCATCGAAGATGTCGGCCCCGGCGGCCGCCGGCCTCTCGCGGTCGACGACCGCGACCGTCAGGCCGGCCGAGCCGAACGCCGTCGCCAGAGTGAGGCCGACCAGGCCGCCGCCCACGATCAACAGGTCGGCGCTCGTCATATCAGCGCTCTCGGCGAGAACTGCGGCGGGACGGGTCACGGGCCCAACTTCCCGCAGCGGCAAGGCGTTGTCCAGCGACGGGGGCGTGCTGGATCGGCAGTCATAAATCGCGGAGCATGCTGCTCGTTTAGGCAGCGGTGGGACGGGGCGCTGGAGGATGGTGCTTGTGCGCGGCACGCTTCTTGAAACATCATGCATCGGGGGGAAGCCAGCGCAGCTGGAAGACGGCCCCAATGGGCGATCGGTCTTGGGCCGGTATGGCGGCAGAACCGGCCGCGACGAAACAAGCGGAGGGACACTCTCATGAAAATGGTGATGGCGGTCATCAAGCCGTTCAAGCTCGATGAGGTGCGCGAAGCATTGACCGGACTGGGCGTCCAGGGTTTGACGGTCACCGAGGTCAAGGGATTCGGACGCCAAAAGGGTCAAACCGAAATCTACCGCGGTGCGGAGTACTCGGTGAGCTTCCTGCCGAAAGTGAAGATCGAAGTCGCGGTCGCCGACCCCATGGTCGAGCGGGTCGTCGAGACGATCCAGAAGACGGCTAACACGGGCAAGATCGGCGACGGGAAGATCTTCGTCTATGACATTGCGCACGCCGTGCGTATCCGCACCGGCGAGACCAATAGCGACGCGCTGTAAACGATTTGCTGACGGTTTTGCGACGGGGCGCTCCGGGCGCCCCGTTTTTTTGTCCATTTTTTGAACCTTTGGTTCGAATTTGCTCAAAAATTATGCGGGAGACGGCAAAAAATATCGGTTTGCGCGCTCACTTTGTGCGCTGCGGCGCGCCCCGATAAATGGCACGAATCTTGATCATCTCGGGCTGTCTGGGGTTTCCAAAGGAGCAGTCCAGCTCTGAAATCCGCCAGGCGGGGGCGGCCTCCTAAAAAAATTTCAGGGGATGGTCGGGCCCGGCAAACCGGACAATCAGGACCTTAAGGAGAGAAAGATGAAGACTTCTGGTAGGTGGCTAGGCCTCGCGGCCGTCGCGGCCGTTGCGGCGGCAGCGTTGCTGGGCTTTGCGCCCGGTGCGTTTGCCGAGGATGCGCCCGCGGCAGCGGCACCCAAAATCGATTCCGGCGACACGGCATGGATGCTGACCTCGACCGCGCTGGTGCTGATGATGACCATTCCGGGCGTGGCGCTGTTCTACGCCGGCATGGTGCGCAAGAAGAACGTACTGGCGACGATGATGCAGAGCTTCGCGATCACCTGCCTGGTGACCGTGTTGTGGATGGTCATCGCCTACAGCCTCGCCTTCATCGGCGACGGCAAATACATCGGCGACCTGTCGCAGTTCATGCTGAAGAACATGGCGATCGACTCGGTTAACCCGCTCGGGAAGACGATCCCCGAAGGCGTGTACATGTGCTTCCAGTTGACCTTCGCGATCATCACCTGCGCGCTGATCGTCGGGTCGCTCGCCGACCGGATGAAGTTCTCGGCCCTGCTGTGGTTCATCGGGCTGTGGCTAATCCTCGAATATGCGCCGGTGGCGCACTGGGTGTGGGGCGGCGGCTTCCTCGGGACCGCCGGCGTGCTCGACTACGCGGGCGGCACGGTCGTCCACATCAATGCCGGCATCGCCGGCCTGGTGGGCGCCCTTGTCCTCGGCAAGCGCAAAGGCTACGGGCACGACAACTTCGCGCCGCATAACGTCGGTTACGCGGTGATCGGCGCGTCCCTACTGTGGGTCGGCTGGTTCGGCTTCAACGCCGGCTCGGCGGTCGCAGCCGACGTTCGCGCCGGCATGGCGATGGCGGTGACGCAGATCGCCACGGCCGTGGCGGCGCTGGCGTGGATGTTCGCGGAGTGGATTGCCCGTGGCAAGCCGTCGGTCCTCGGCATCATCTCGGGTGCCGTTGCCGGACTGGTCGCGATCACCCCTGCCTCCGGCTTCGTGCTGCCGGGCGGCGCGCTGGTGATCGGCATCGTCGCCGGCGTGGTCTGCTTCTGGGCCTCGACCAGCCTCAAGAAGGCGCTGGGCTACGACGACTCGTTGGACGCGTTCGGCGTGCATGCCGTGGGCGGCTTCATTGGGGCGTTGCTCACCGGCGTGTTCGCCGTCGGCGCCATCAGCGCCACGGCCGATGCTCCGGGCGGCTCGCCCGGCCTCCTCGACGGCAACCCGGGCCAGGTGATGACGCAGCTCTACGGCATCGCGGTCGTGCTGGTGTACGACGCGGTGGTCAGCTTCATCATCTTCAAGGTGCTGGACGTGATCATGGGCCTGCGAGTCGGCGAAGAAGCCGAGCGCGATGGCCTCGATCTCGCCCTGCACGGCGAGACCATCCAGTAATCGATCAGCAGTACTCCTCCCTAAACTGGTAGGCGGCTCCTTCAGGAGCCGCCTATTTTTTTTGCTATAAGCCCTTGTTCTTATTCGGTTCCGCGACTCGGCGCGACTCGGGTATTTTGCGGTGAACAGCGTTCTCAGCCCCAATAGGCGGGGCTAACTAGACAGCTAGACTTGTAGTTCAAGAACCGCCCGGATATCTTTGTTTTCTATTTGTGCTCCTGAATCAGCGCGCTTTTTTAAGCGCTCTGAGCCGGTAGTTCGTGTTATAGGGTTGAAATGCTCAATAACCGCTTAGAACTGCTAAGTGATTATGCATTTACCAAGCTCAATAAGCTGGTCGAGCCCATTCAGCCGAAGGCTGATCTTCCGCCGATCGTGATGTCGATCGGGGATCCGCAGCACCCCCCGCCGCCGTTTGTCCGCGACATTATTGGCCGCACGACCACGCCCGGGAGTGAGCCCTGGGGCCGCTATCCGCCGATCAACGGCACGCCGCAATTCCGGGCCGCAGCCGTCGGCTGGCTCAACCGGCGTTACCGGTTGCCGGCGGGCATGCTGGATCCGGAACGTCAGATCGCGCCCTGCGCCGGGACGCGCGAGGGCCTGTTTCTGGCCGCCCTGCTGGCCGTCTCGGCCAGCGAGGGGGACGGCCCGAAGCCGATCGCGCTCATGCCCAACCCGTTCTACCAGGTCTATTTCGGAGCGGCGGTGCTGGCCGGCGCCGAGCCGAAATTCCTGCCCGCCACCAAGCAGACCAGCTTCTTCCCCAATCTCGCAGCACTGGATGCGGCGACACTGGCGCGCACCCAGCTGATGATCCTGTGCACGCCCGGCAATCCGCAGGGCGCCATGGCCGACCGGGCGTATCTGCGCGACGCGATCGCGCTCGCCCGGCATCACGATTTTCTGCTGGTCGTCGACGAGTGCTACGCCGAGATCTACAACCGCGAGCCGCCGACCGGCGCTCTCGAAGCGGCCGCCAGCCTGGGCGGCTCGCTCGACAACGTGCTCGCCATGCATTCGCTCTCGAAGCGCTCGAGCTCGGCGGGATTGCGCTCCGGCTTCGCCGTCGGCTCGCCGCAGACGATCGCGAAGCTGTGGCAGCTGCGCAGCTATTGCTGCGCCGCGACCCCGCTGCCGATCCTGGAAGCGGCGACGGCGCTGTGGAGCGACGACGACCATGTCCCGCCGATCCGCCGTTCCTATCAGGAAAAGTTCGCGTTGGCCGAGCGCATGATCGGTGCCAAGCACGGCTATTACACGCCGGAAGCCGGCCTCTTCCTGTGGCTCGATGTCGGCGACGGCGAGGCGGTCACGAAGAAGCTGTGGACGGAGGCGGCGGTCAAGGTGCTGCCGGGTGCCTATCTCACGCGTCCTGACGCGAGCGGGCGCAACGACGGACAAGCTTATATCCGGGTGGCGCTGGTCCATGACCTGGCGACGACAGAGTCGGCACTCGCGCGAATGGCGCGCGTGCTGCAGTGAGTTGGAGGGGATAAGACAATGGCAACACGATCGGCCGCGAACGGACGCACCACCGCCTTGTTTCCAGACGGGATGGCCGGCTTTGCGCGACAACGCCTCATCGAAGCGGCGGGCCTTGGCCTGATCATCGCCGGCATCGCGCTGGCCGCCTCCCTGTTGAGTTACACGCCGTCCGATCCCTCGCTCAGTCACGCCACCAGTGCTCCCGTGCGCAACCTGCTCGCCTATCCGGGTGCCGTGATCGCCGATCTCCTGCTCCAGACCGTCGGCCTCGGCGGCGCCTTCATCGCGCTGATGCTCGCGGGATGGGGCTGGCGATTGCTACGCGCCGGGCATCTGAAGCTGTGGTGGCTCAGGATCGCGCTGATGCCGATGATGGTCCTGCTGGCGGCGCTGGCGATTTCGGTGCTGCCGCCGCCGGCCGGATGGCCGCGCCCGCTCGATGCGAGCCTCGGCGGGGTGGTCGGGCAGCTGTTCCTGGGTGCGATGGTGCGTCTGGCGGGAAAATACGGGCTGGGCGCCCAGGCCGTCGCCGCGGCCGCGGCTGCGGTCGCGGCGGCCCTGCTGATTTTCGCCATCGCGGTGACGCGGGGCGAATGGCGTGCGCTCGCGCGGTTCCTGGCCCAGGCCGCGGCGCGCGTCTGGGCGGCATCGACGGTCGTGGCCGCGTGGCGGCCGCGCTTCGGCGACCCGGCGCGACAGCGTGCGCAGACGCGCGAAGCGGCGCGGCGCGGGCGGCTCGAGCCGTCGCTGGACGGACAGGCCGCACCCGAGCCCGAGATCGAAATCGAGCGCGCACGGCCGGCGCCGACCGAGCTCGTGGCGCCGCGCACCGCGGAAGCCGCGCCCAAGAAGCCGCCGAAGAAGCAGGCCAGCCTCGATCTTGCGACGCGCGGCGGTTACCGCCTGCCGGCCCTGGACCTCCTGGCCCTGCCGAAGGCGAGCGGAGCGGCAAAGATCGACGAGGACGCGCTGGCGCAGAACGCGCGCCTCCTGGAATCGGTGCTCGACGATTTCGGCGTCAAGGGCCAGATCGTCAAGGTCCGGCCCGGCCCGGTGGTGACACTGTACGAGCTCGAGCCCGCACCCGGCACGAAGACGAGCCGGGTGATCGGGCTGTCCGATGACATCGCGCGCTCGATGAGCGCCGTCTCGGTGCGCGTCGCCGTGGTCCCCGGCCGCAACGTCATCGGCATCGAGCTGCCGAACATGACGCGCGAGACGGTCTATTTCCGCGAGCTGCTGGCCGATGACATCGCCGACCGCAACGGGCAGGCGCTGTCGCTGGCGCTGGGCAAGGATATCGGTGGTGCTCCGATGGTGGTCGACCTGGCGCGCATGCCGCATCTCCTGATCGCCGGCACGACCGGCTCCGGCAAGTCGGTGGCGATCAACACGATGATCCTGTCGTTGCTCTACCGCCTCTCGCCCGCCGATTGCCGCTTCATCATGGTGGACCCGAAGATGCTGGAGCTGTCGGTGTACGACGGGATCCCGCATCTCCTGGCCCCGGTCGTGACCGACCCCAAGAAGGCCGTCGTCGCCTTGAAATGGGCGGTGCGCGAGATGGAGACGCGCTATCGCGCGATGTCGAAGCTGGGTGTGCGCAACATCGCCGGCTACAACGCGCGGATCGCCGAAGCCAAGCGCAAGGGCGAGACGCTGACGCGCAAGGTTCAGACCGGGTTCGACGAAGCCGGCAAGCCGATCTTCGAAGAACAGCCGCTCGACATGGTGCCGCTACCGTTCATCGTCGTCGTCGTCGACGAAATGGCTGATCTGATGCTGGTCGCCGGCAAGGACGTGGAATGGGCAATTCAGCGCCTGGCGCAGATGGCGCGGGCCGCGGGTATCCATCTGTTGATGGCGACGCAGCGGCCGTCGGTCGACGTCATCACCGGCACGATCAAGGCGAATTTCCCGACCCGGATCTCGTTCCAGGTCACGTCGAAGATCGACAGCCGCACGATTCTCGGCGAGCAGGGGGCCGAGCAGCTGCTCGGCCAAGGCGACATGCTGTACATGGCCGGCGGCGGCCGAATCACGCGCGTGCACGGGCCGTTCGTCTCGGACCGCGAGGTCGAGGCGGTGGTCAAATTCCTCAAGGACCAGGGCGAGCCGGAATATGTCGAAGATGTGACGGAGGAGGATGAAGAGCCCGGTGCGGCCGCCTTCGGCGGCGATGGCGAGGGCGGCGGATCGGGCGATGCCCTCTACGATCAGGCGGTGGGCCTGGTGGCGCGCGAGCGCAAATGCTCGACGAGCTTCATCCAGCGTCATCTGCAGATCGGCTACAACCGCGCTGCGCGAATCGTCGAGCGCATGGAAACCGAAGGCGTGGTGAGCGCCGCCAACCACGTCGGCAAGCGCGAGGTACTGGCGCCCAAAGGCGATTACGCGGCCTGAGCGGGCGAGGCGCCCGAATCGCCCCAGTCGCTTGCCCGGGACGGGGCGAGCCCCTATATCTCGCCCATGTCACATTTCTTCTCCAGTCGGCGGGCATTCCTTTTCGGCTTGGCCGCTGCCGGGCTCGGCGGGCGCCGGGCCCTGGCCCAGGCGGCGCGACGCCAGCTCTCGGCCGTCGACCAGAACGACGTCAGTCGGGTCGAAGGGTATCTGAACGGCGTCAAGACCCTGCGGGCGCGGTTCCTGCAGGTCGACGGCCGCGGCGGCACCGCCGAGGGCAGCCTGTTCATCTCCCGGCCCGGCAAGCTTCGGGTGGACTACGATCAGCCCAATCCGAACCTGCTGATCGCCAACAACAGCCTGCTCATCCACTATGATCGTCAGTTGCATGCGCCGGCCTACCTGCCGCTGAACTCGACCCCGGCCGGACTACTGGTGCGCGACCCTCTGTCTTTGTCCGGCGACGTCACCGTGACCGACGTCGAGCACGGGCCGGCGGTCCTACGCATCACGGTCACCCAAACCTCCGATCCGCGCGCCGGCAAGGTCACGTTCATCTTCGGAGAACGGCCGTTCGTGCTGACGAGCTGGCAGATCACCGATGCGCAAGGTGCGGCGACGCGCGTGACGCTTTACGACGTTCAGTCGGGCATGACCCTGGATCCGAAGCTCTTCGAATTCCGCGACCCGGCGACATTCGGCAACGACGCGACGCGCTGAGGGCCGACGGGGGATGCCGTCAGCCGCTCCTCCGCTGATCGGCGTGACCGCATGCATCCGCTCCTTGGGCCGTATCTCGGCGCATACGGTCAGCGAGAAATATATCCGCGCCGTGATTGAAGGGATCGGCGGGCAGCCGGTCATCATTCCGGCCCTTCCGTCCGGCGACCACATCGCGTCGATCATCGCATCGCTCGACGGCATCCTGCTGACCGGCAGCCCGTCCAACGTCGAGCCGCATCACTACGGCGGAGCGCCTTCGCGGCCCGGAACGCTGCATGACCCACACCGCGACGGAACGACCTTGCCGCTGATCCGGATGGCGGTCGCGGCGGGACTACCGATCCTCGCCCTTTGCCGTGGCCACCAGGAGCTCAACGTCGCCCTCGGCGGCACGCTTCATCAGAACGTTCATGAACTGCCGGGCAAGCGCGACCATCGCGCACCGGCGGATCAGCCGAACGAGATCCGTTACGCGCCGGCTCATCCGATCCGCCTGCACCGCGGCGGTGTCCTGGCGGAACTCACCTCCGAGCACGAGGTGCAGGTGAACTCACTGCATGCGCAAGCGATCGACCGTCCGGCCGCCGGACTCGCGATCGAGGCGGTATCAAGCGACGAGGTGATCGAGGCCGTGCGGCTCACCGGAGCGCCCGGCTTCGGGCTGGGGATACAATGGCATCCGGAGTGGAGCATCGCGACGAACCCCTTTTCTGCCGCGATCTTCGCCGCCATGGGCACGGCCGCGCGTGAGTACGCATTGTCGCGCAGATCTTCGCGCAAACGTTTGCACGTTTAGGGCACCGCCGTCGCGGCGATGTCATGCTGTGGAAAGACGTTCAAATGACACGGAGCGACGCGGCCCATCGCGTTACAACGGCCTGGAATCGTTCGTCAAATTCATTTGAACGGCACGTGGCCGCGGAGCCTTGCGGCGTGCCGCTGTGGTCCCCATATGAGGTTGAGAAGCGGCCGTGGTTTTCTTCCGGCCGTTCGAGGGTGGCTCCCCTGACACCCTCGAGCTCTTGACGAGAGAGCTTCGAGCGCCCGGTCTTCCCCCCCGACCGGGCGCTTTTATTTTGGGGAAATGAATCCATGACTTGACGGCGGAGCCGCGAGCGGGAATTTTGCCACTCGTCATCCTCGCTCGCTCCGATTCCATGAGCTCTGCCCGCAGCGCCAAGCAAAGGCGGTCCGCCATCAAGGTGGTGCTCCGCCGCAAAATGCCGGTGCACGCCGCACCGGACATCGCCGGTGGTCCGCCGGCTCCCTACGCCGTGAAGGCGCTGCCGCCGGCGCCGGCCGGCGCCATCCGGATCGCGACCTGGAACATCAACTCGGTGCGCCTGCGGCTCCGCCTGATCAAAAAACTCGCCGCGGTCGCGTCGCCCGACATCATCTGCCTGCAAGAAACCAAGTCACCGGACGAGCATTTCCCGCGTGCCGCCCTGGCCAAGCTCGGCTACGAACATCAGGCGGCGTGCGGCATGAAGGGCTACAACGGCGTCGCGATCCTGTCGCGCCGTCCGCTCCATGCGGCGGTGCCGCGCGAATGGTGCGGCAAGGTCGACTGCCGTCACATCCTGGCCGAGTTCGAAATCGCGGGGCAGCGGATCGAGCTCCACAACGTCTATGTGCCGGCCGGCGGCGACGTTCCCGATCCCAAGCTCAATCCGAAATTCGATCATAAGCTGCGGTTCCTCCGCGAGCAGGCGGCGTGGTGGGAGAGCCAGCCGAAAACCGGCGCCGCCCGGATCCTGGTCGGAGACCTGAACGTGGCGCCGCTGGCGACCGATGTGTGGTCCCACAAGCAGCTGCTCGATGTGGTCAGCCACACGCCGGTCGAGACGGAGCTGCTCGGTAAGCTTCTCGCGGCCCATGAATGGACCGACGCGGCGCGCCATCTCGTGCCGGAACCAACCCGCATGTACACTTGGTGGAGCTACCGGAACCGCGACTGGAAAGCGTCGGACCGCGGCCGGCGCCTCGACCATGTGTGGATCACCCGCGACCTGAAGCCGCTCGTCGCCGGCGTGCATATCCTCAAAGGGGCGCGTGATTGGCGGCAGCCGTCGGACCACGTGCCGGTGGTGGTCGATATCAAGCCGTAGATTTTCGACGCCGCGCGGCGGCGAAAGACTCACGCCCGAGCGGGCTTGCGATAGATGAAATACCGGCCGGCCGCGACGCCCGTCGGCAACCGCTCGCTCAGCCAGCCGGAACTGTTCGGCGCCATGTTCTGGTCCGACACGACGATGGCGCCGGGCGCCACCAAGGGGTCGACGAGGCCGGCCAGCATCCGTGCCTGGGCGCGTGACGCCTCCTCGTCGCCCGATCCGGTGTCGGCGTGAACCAGGGCGACGACGGGACCCAACCGCCGGGCCAGGGCCGGGAGCGTCTCGCGAAAATCGCCGAGCATCAGATGGTCCTGATCGGGCGTGCACGCCGGATGGGCGGCGAGCTGCCGGTCGAGGGCGAAGATGCCGCGCACCTCACCGAGCTTCGAGCGGAGGTGGTCGTAGGTGCGGCCGTTGCCGAGGCCGAGCTCCAGCACCGGCCCCGGCAAGTCGCGAACCGCCTCGATCGACCAGTCGAGGCACGCTCTCTGTGCCTCGAGGCGGCGAATGAAACTATCGAGCCGGCTCACGTGGCGCCATCATCGCTCGTCGATGTCGACCGGAACCTCGACCGGCCCGGCGAAGGCGAACACGAGTGTCAGCGGGAACGTGCTGCCCTTGACCAGCGGCTTGGCGAGGCCCTGGAGCTCGACATGAATGCGCCCCGGCCGGAGTGTCACGGGGCGGCGCGGCCTGACCTCGAGATAGGCCACTTGCTCGACCACCCCGTTCTGCGGATCGTCTTCGATGAAGCGGGCGGTGCGGGCGACGGGGGAGCGGACGCTGAGCAGCCGTTCGCTGTCGGACCCGCGGTTTTCGATGATCATGTAAACCTTGGCGACGGTGACCCCCGGGCCGGTGGGCGGGGCCCAGGCGTCCGAGACAGCGAGCGTTCCCCAATAGAATACGCGCGCGAGCACTGGCGTCCCGGCGACGGAAGCACCCGCGAGAAGCGCCGACTGCACCACCCGCCGGCGGCTGAGTTCCATGGCGCGTCCTCCGCGACTTTGCGGCGGGCCCAACGCAGCTTCTCTACCCGAGGTCCGCCTTGTCTTGGCGGCTATCCTAGACCCCTTAACCGGACGTGCAAATAGGCGCGCTCATTTAACCGTCACAAGGTCCCTAAGTATCTTCTAATATTCATTTAATTACAATATCATGGGCCAATCCGCGTGCGGTACCGGCCAGGCTCCACGAATGTCAAGAAATCTTGGCTTTTGACCGAGTTTTTTGGTGTGTCATAGTCTGCCACCTCAGGGGAGCCACAGTCGTCCCGAGGGAGTCAACCCTTGGCCAATAATCACGCAGCGAGGCCGGGCCGGTCCGGCGGAGGACCACGCGTCCTCATTTATAGCCACGACACGATGGGTCTCGGCCACCTGCGCCGCTGCCGCGCCATCGCGCACGCGCTCGTGGAGCGCGACAAAGACCTGTCGGTGCTGATCCTGTCCGGCTCGCCGATCATCGGCAGCTTTGACTTCAAGGCCCGGGTCGATTTCGTGCGCATGCCGGGCGTCATCAAGCTGCGCAACGGCGAATACACCTCGCTCAATCTTCACATCGACATCACCGAGATGCTGAAGATCCGTGCCTCGATCATCCGCCACACCGCCGAGGCCTTCAAACCGGATCTGTTTCTCGTCGACAAGGAGCCGCTCGGCCTGCGCGGCGAGGTCGCCGCCACGCTCCACATGCTGAAAGCCAAGGGCGTGCCGCTGGTGCTCGGCCTGCGCGACGTTATGGACGATCCGGCCTTGCTCGAACCCGAATGGCGCCGCAAGAAGGCGCTGCCGGCGCTGCGCGACTATTACGACGATATCTGGGTCTACGGATTACCGCAGGTGTGCGATCCGCTGGCCGGATTGACGCTGCCGCGCCATGTCCAGCGCAAGATCAGCTACACCGGCTATCTCAAGCGCTTCGAGCCGCCGGCAATCGCCCGGAGCTCGTTTCCGGCCCTTCCGGACTTCCCTTACATCCTGGTCACCACGGGGGGCGGCGGCGACGGCGAGGCGCTGATCGATTGGGTGCTGCGGGCCTACGAATACGACAGCCAGCTGCCGCAGCGCGCCCTGCTGGTACTGGGACCGTTCATGCAGTCGGAGCTGCAGTCGGACTTCCTGCGCCGCGCTTCGAAGCTGAGCAACGTCGAAGCGATCACCTTCGATGCGCATCTCGAACTGCTGATGGCCCGCGCCTCCGGCGTTGTCGCGATGGGCGGCTACAATACGTTCTGCGAAATTCTGTCCTTCGATCAGCGGGCGATGATCGTGCCGCGCACCGCACCCCGCCTTGAGCAGTACATTCGCGCACAGCGGGCGCAGGATTTCGGGCTGGTCAGCATGCTCGTCGACGACGGCGCCCGCGATGCCGCCCAGATGGCGGCCGCGTTGCGCTACCTGCCGCAACAGCAAAGGCCGTCCGAGATCGTGGTGCCGGGACTGCTCGACGGCATGGACAACGTCCATCGCCTGGCCCGGCGCTGGCTGGGCGGCGGCGAAGCCGAACGGAAGATGCCGGCGTCCCGGCGCCTGACGGTCGTCAGCGGGCAACGCGCGGCGGCCGGCCGGTAGCCCGTCTCCGGGTCGCCCGCGCGCGGCGGACCACCCGCCGGTCTACAGGACTTTGCGCGGCGGCCACGGTATAAGCGTCGAGAGATGGCCGACAGCCTGCCTTATGCCAATCCGAGACGCCGGTCGCCGGCGGTGGCGGTCATCCTCAAGGGATGGCCGCGTCTCTCCGAGACGTTCATCGCCCAGGAAGTGCAGGCACTCGAACGGCGTGGACTTCGGCTGCGGCTCTATTCGCTGCGCCATCCGACCGACCGGCACATCCACGAGGTGAATCGCGCGGTCGGCGCCCCGGTCGTCTATCTCCCGGAATATCTGTGGCAGGAGCCGGGGCGCGTGTTCCGCGGCTGGCTCAAGGCGCGCCGGCTGCCCGCCTATCACGCCGCCAAGCGAATCTGGCTGCGCGACCTTCGCCGCGATCTGACACCCAATCGCGTGCGGCGTTTCGGCCAGGCGCTGGTGCTCGCCGCGGAGCTGGCGCCCGACATCGAGCATCTGCACGCCCATTTCCTGCACACGCCCGCTTCGGTTGCGCGCTACGCGGCGTTGATGCGCGGCCTGCGCTGGAGCGTCTCCGCGCACGCCAAGGATATCTGGACGATTCCCGACTGGGAGAAGACCGAGAAGCTCCAGGACGCGGCGTGGGCGGTGGCCTGCACCGCGGCGGGACGGGACCATCTCGGCGCCTGCAGCCCCGGCCGCACGGTGGAGCTGGTCCATCACGGCATCGATGTGACGCGGTTTCCGCCGGCGCCGCGGCGCGGGCCGCGCGACGGGCGCGACCCGGCGCAGCCGGTGATCCTGCTCTCGGTCGGCCGCGCGGTGGCGAAGAAAGGCTATGACGATCTGCTGACCGCCTTGTCGCTGCTGCCGCGCGACCGCCACTGGCGGTTCGTCCATGTCGGTGGCGGCCCGCTGTTGCCCGCGCTGAAAGACCAGGCGAAGCGTCTGGGGCTCGGCCGCTTGATCGACTGGCGGGGCGCGCAGCCGGAGGGCGAGGTGCGCAAGGCCTATGCGGCGGCCGACCTGTTCGTGCTGGCGAGCCGCGTGACGGCCGATGGCGACCGTGATGGTATCCCCAACGTGATTGCCGAAGCGATGAGCCAAGGGCTCGCGGTTGTCGCCACCACCGCGGGCGCCATTCCCGAGCTGGTGATCGCGGGCGAGAGCGGCGTGCTGGTGCCGGCGCAGGATCCGCCGGCGCTGGCGGCGGCCTTGGCCGCGCTGATCGCGGATGCGGGGCGGCGCAACGCGCTGGGGCTCGCTGGCGAGGCCCGGGTTCGCCGCGATTTTCCTGCGGCGCGCGGCTTCGACCGAATTGCCACTCTGCTGTCCGGCTCGCTCGCGTGCGTATCGCCTTCTATGCCCCGCTGAAGCCGCCCGATCACCCGATCCCGTCGGGCGATCGTCGCGTGGCCCGCCACACCCTGGCCGCGCTGAGCATGGCCGGGCATGAGGTTGAGCTGGCGGCGCGCCTGCGCAGCTACGACGGCGGCGGCGACGTCGAGCGGCAGGCCCGGCTCGGCGCGATCGGCGGCCGGCTGGCACGGCGCTACGTGCATCGGCTCTACGATCGACCGCTGGCCCAACGGCCGCAGGCTTGGATCACCTATCACCTGTATCACAAGGCGCCCGACTGGATCGGCCCGCGGGTGACCACGAAACTGGGCATTCCCTATGTCGTGATCGAAGCCTCCGTCGCCGCCAAGCGCGCCGGCGGGCCGTGGAGCCTGGGACACGAAGCATCGATCGCGGCGCTGGCGCGCGCGGCGGCCGTGATCTCGCTCAATCCGGCCGATGAGCCCGGCATCGCCCCCCATGTCGCCGACCGGCAGCGGCTTCACCGGCTCAGGCCGTTTCTCGACAGCCGGCCTTATGCGCGCGCCGCCGCCGAGCGCGCCCAGCTGCGGGCGGCACTCGCCGCGCGATACGGACTCGATCCAGGACACCCATGGATCCTGGCCGTCGCCATGATGCGCCCCGGCGACAAGCTCGATTCCTACAAGCTCCTCGCCGAGGCGCTCGGCCAGGTTGGGGCCCGGCCGTGGTCGCTGCTCGTGGTTGGCGATGGACCGGCGAAGGCCGACGTTCGCGCCGGCCTGGCGCCGCTCGGCGCGCGCGTGGCATACACGGGCGGCCTCGACGACGCGGTTCTGCCCGAGATCTATGCCGCCGCCGACCTGTATGTCTGGCCGGCGGTGAACGAAGCCTTCGGGATGGCGATCCTCGAAGCCCAGGCCGCCGGGCTGCCGGTGATCGCCGGCGATAGCGGCGGTGTGGCCGGCATCGTGCGCGATGGCCAAACGGGTGCCGTCGTCGCACCGCGCGATGCGGCCGCACTCGCGGCGGCGATCGCCCCGCTGCTCGACGATCCCGGCCGACGGCAGGCGTTGTCGCGGGTGGCCCTGGCGACGGTTGCCGCCGAGCACGACCTGGCCGTCGCATCACGAAGCCTGGACGCGATCCTGGCTCGTGCGATGCAGACCAGGGGCCAGGCATGACCCTCCTGGCCATGCTGCGGCATGCTCCGACCGACTGGAATAAGGCGCGACGCCTGCAAGGCCGTGCCGACGTTCCTCTGGCGGACATCAGCCGGGTCGAGCTCAAGCAGCGGCGCCTGCCCGCGATCGTCGCCGGCGTCCACGCCTTGTCGTCGCCGTTGAAGCGCTGCCTCGAGACCGCGGCACTGTTGGACCTCAAGCCGACCATCGAGCCGCGGCTGATCGAAATGGATTGGGGCGCCTATGAGGGGCACAGGCTTCGTGACTTGCAGAAGAAGTTCGGATTCGATCTGGCCGCCAACGAAGCGCGCGGCCTCGACTTTCGGCCGCCCAACGGCGAAAGCCCGCGCGAGGTCCAGGTCCGGATCGATCCCCTCCTCCAGGAGATCGCGGCGGCCGGACGGCCGACGATCGCGGTCACCCACCGCGGCGTCATCCGCGCGGTCTACGCGCGCGCCACCGGATGGGACATGAAAACCAAGGCGGCGCATGAGCTCGACTTCTATGCCCTGCACCTCTTCCGCCTGGATGCGGACGGACGCCCGAACGTGGAGCAGCTGAACCTCGCATTGGAGCACGGCTGTCCGGTTGAGCGATTCAAGTGATTCAAACGACTCATATCGGCAATCGCCAGTCCAGAGTGCCAACGCAATGCAGCGACTCGGCGTCAAACCAATGCATTGCTTCGACTCGCGAATTCCTCAACCGGACAGCCGTGGCATTGGAGCGGCGATGACGGGCCGCGTCTTCATCCACGTCCAGCATCTCCTGGGATCGGGCCATGCCCGCAGGACCGCGGCGATCGGAGCGGCTCTTGCGGCCCGCGGGTTCGACGTCGAAATCGCCTCGGGCGGCCCGCCGGTCCCCGGGTTGACGACGGGAGACGCGCATTTGTTCCAGTTGCCGCCCCTGCGCGCCCGCGACGCCAGCTTCAAGACCCTTATCGACGAGAACGGACGGCCGGTCGACGACACGTGGCGGGCGATGCGGCGCGACCGGCTTCTCGCGTGCTGTCGGGCGCATCGGCCCGACGTGGTCGTCACCGAGCTGTTCCCATTCGGCCGCCGCGGGCTCGAATTCGAACTCCTGCCGCTCATCGACCTCGTCCGATCGATGCGACCGCGGCCGCTCATCCTGTGCTCGCTGCGCGACGTGCTGGTGGCGCCGCGCGACCCGGAAAAGACGGAGCGTACGATTCGCCGAGCCCGCGACTGGTTCGACGGTATCCTGGTTCATGGCGACCCCCGCCTCATCGAGCTTCCCGCGAGCTATCCGGCGGCACAGGCCCTCGCGGACCGGATCACCTACACCGGCTATGTCGCGTCGCCGCCCTGTGCCGAGGCTCCTTCCGGAGACGGCGCGGGCGAGGTGCTGGTGTCCGCCGGCGGCGGAGCCGTGGGCGCCCGACTTTTCAGCGCAGCACTCAGCGCGCGGCAGGCCGGCGCGGCGGCCGGGCGGGCTTGGCGACTGCTGCTCGGAAGCGATCTTCCGGCCGCCGACCGGGCCCGGCTCATAGCGGACGCCGGACCCGGCTTGGTGGTCGAACCCGCCCGCCCCGACTTCGTCAGCCTATTGCGGCGCTGCCATGTTTCGGTCTCGCAAGCCGGCTACAATACGGCCGTGGACCTGATGGAGACGAACGCACGCGCGGTGCTGGTACCGTTCGCAAGCGAGGGCGAAACCGAGCAGACCCAGCGCGCCCTGGCCTTGCAGGCACGGGGGTGGGCGGAGCTGGTCGCCGAAGCGGAACTCAGCCCGCAACACCTGGCCGCGGCGATCGACCGCGCCGCCACGCAACCGCCGCCGGCCCTCAATACCCTGAATTGCGCCGGCGCGCTCGAAACGGCGCGGACCATCGAACGCCTCATGTCTCGAGCGGCGCTGCCGTGACGGACTGGGCCGTGACCGGCTGGGACGACCTGAGCCGCGAGCTGGACGCCTGGGCGAAGAGCGGGCACACCGCCGAGTTCTGGTGGCGCGACGACGACGCGGTGATGGTAACGCCGGCCCTCGAGCGGCTGATCGAGATCCAGCGCCGGACGAATGTCGGGCTGGCGCTCGCCGTCGTTCCCGCCCGCGCCGATGAAGATCTGGCGCGCCGGCTCCAGAGCGAGCCGCATATCGCCGTGGTTCAACATGGCTGGGCCCATCTGAACCATGCGCCGCCCGGGCGACCCAAGGCGGAGCTCGGGCCGGATCGGCTACCGGCGTATGTCCTGGGCGAACTCGGCCGCGGCTGGCTGGCGCTCGACCGGCTGTTCGGGCCCGACTGGCTGAAAATCGTCGTTCCGCCGCATAACCGCATCGCATCGCGCGTTATCGCTGGCCTGGGGCCGGCGGGCTATGTCGGGCTGTCGGCCGACAAGCCCCGGCGCGAGACGCTCCAAGGCCTCATCCAGATCAACACGCATATCGACATCATGGAATGGACGACGACGAGGGCATTTCTGGGCGACGGCCCGTGTCTCGCCCAGGCGATCGCGCATCTGGGCGCCAAGCGCGACGGGCGCGCCGACCCGGCGGAGCCGACCGGCTTACTGACGCACCATCTGGCCCATGACCCGCCGGCGTGGCGGTTCGTGGAGCGATTTCTCGCCCATACCGCGGGCCACCCCGCCATTCATTGGGGGCATCCCCGCCAGCTATTTCGGCGCAAAACTGCCGTTATTTCGGCATAAAATACGAGATCATGAGCGAGTTCTCCTACCCCGCCAGCGCCGTGCGCGGAGATTACGTCCGAGCCGGGCTGGGCCTCCTTTTGACCCTCGGGCCGGCGCTGGCGATCCCGTGGTCGTCGCCGGCCAATCTGGTATTGGTGCCGGGCGCCTGCCTATTCGCGATTTTCAGTTTTCGGACGTGGCGACGACAACACTCCCGCATCGTTGTCAATGACGGCGGTATATCGATTTTTAGCCCTCGCCGCGTTAGTTTGGCTTGGCCGCAACTTCGTTCGGTCACGCTCAGCTATTTCTCGACCCGACGGGATCATTCAGGGGGCTGGATGCAATTGAAACTCCGGGGAGACGACCCGCGGCGGCCGCCTCGGTCGTGCACCATTCGTCTCGATTCCACGCTCGACGGGTTCGAGAGTGTGGCGCGCCGCGCCGCGGCCGCGGCCCAGGCCAACGGTTTGTCGCTGTCGTCGGCCACCCAGGCCAATCTGGCCGCACTCGGCATCGACTGGGCGGACATTCACGCGGTCACGGCGCATCAGACCGGCACCGACCTGGCGCGGGAGCACGGATGACCGACTTGCTCGCCGTTCGCGACCTCGCCATCGAATTCAAAGTGCACGACAGCCTGATTCGCGCCGTCGATGGCGTGAGTTTTCGCATCCGTCCCGGCTCGACGGTGGCGCTCGTCGGCGAGTCCGGCTCCGGCAAGTCGGTCATCAGCCAGGCGATCATGGGCATCCTGCCGCGGGTCGGGCGCATCGCGACCGGCCAGATCCTCTTCGCCGATCCCAAGAAAGGCGGGACCGCCGTCGATATCGCGAAACTCGATCCGAACGGCGAGAAGATGCGCGCCATACGCGGCGGGCACATCTCGATCATCTTCCAGGAGCCGATGACGTCGCTGTCGCCGCTGCACACGATCGGCGACCAGATCGGCGAGGCGCTCCACCTTCACCGGCAGGTCGACAAGAAGGAAGGCGACGACATCATCGCCGACATGCTGCACCGTGTCGGCTTCAAGGATCCGCGCCGCGCGATGGCGACCTATCCGTTCGAGCTGTCCGGGGGCTTGCGCCAACGCGCGATGATCGCCATGGCGCTGGTGTGCCGGCCCGCACTCCTGATCGCGGACGAGCCGACGACCGCGCTCGACGTGACGATTCAAGCCCAGATCCTGAAGCTCCTGATCGACCTTCAGAAGCAGCTGGGCATGGCCGTCCTGATCATCACGCACGATCTCGGCGTGGTGGCGAACATGGCGGAAGAAGTGGTCGTGATGTATCACGGCAAGGTCATGGAATCGGGTGTCCGCGACGAGATCTTCCGCGACCCGCGCCATCCCTATCTGAAGGCGCTGCTGCACGCCGTCCCCCGATTCAACATGGCGCCAGGCGAGCGGCTGGTGCCGCTGCGCGAGATCAAATACGCGCCCGAAGCGCTGGCGCACGCGCGCGTGCCGTGGCCGGACCGGGCCGATGCCGCGGGGCCCCTACTGTCGGTCCGCCACGTGAGCAAGCGATTCTCCATCCGCAAATCGGGCTGGCTCGCCGGCGGGCCGACGACGACCGTGCTCGCCGTCGACGACGTCAGTTTCGACGTCAAGCGCGGCGAATGCCTGGGTCTCGTCGGCGAGTCCGGCTGCGGCAAGACAACCCTCTCCAAGATGCTGCTGCGCGCGGTCGTGGCCGACACCGGCCAGGTCCTGTTCAACGACCGCGGCACAATCCGCAACGTCTTCGACTTCACGCCCGAAGATCTGGTCGCGTTCCGCCGTAACGTTCAATTCGTGTTCCAGGATCCATTCAGCTCGCTGAACCCGCGCATGACGGTGTTTGACATCATCAGCGAGCCGTTGATCATCCACCGCATCGGCACGCCCGAAACCCGCGCCGAGCGCGTGCGCGAGCTGATGCGGCTGGTCGGCCTCGATGTCCGCTTCCTCAACCGCTACCCGCACAGCTTTTCGGGCGGGCAGCGGCAGCGCATCGGGATCGCCCGGGCACTGGCGCTGCAGCCGGAGCTGCTCCTTCTCGATGAGCCGGTGTCGGCGCTCGACGTCTCCATCCAGGCCCAGATCCTCAATTTCCTCAAGGACCTGAAGAAGGAGCTCGGCCTCACTTACGTCTTCATCTCGCATAACCTAGCGGTCGTCGATTATATCGCGGACCGGATTGCCGTGATGTGCGCCGGCCGGCTCGTCGAGCTGGCGCCGCGGCACAGCCTCTTCCGCCGGCCGATCCATCCTTATACGCGGGCCCTCCTCGCGGCGGTGCCCGAGCCGTCGCTCGATCGCCGCCTCGACCTGACGGCGCTCATGGAAGGGCGCGCCTCGGTTCCGTCGGCATGGCCGCAGCCGTTCACGCTGGACGGAAAGACCCGGGCCGATTTCATCGACCTCGGCGACGGTCACTTCGTCCGCGCCGCCGAGACCGCGTCGCGGCGCGAGCTGTTCGCCGGCACCGAGCGGGTGCCCGCATGATGACGCTGCGCCTGGCTCTTTTGGTGATCGTGGGCCTGCTCGCGGCGGCGCCGGCCGGCGCACAGCGTCCGCGTCTCTCGGAGACGCCGTCCCTCGCCCCCCTGGTCGACGCGGGCAAGCTGCCGCGGGTCCAGGACCGGGTGCCGCAGGACGCGCCGGTGACCGAGTTTTCCACGCCCGGGTCGATGATCGGCAAGCACGGCGGCGACCTGCGGCTGCTGATGGGCCGCCCGCAAGACGTGCGCATGATGGTCGTGTACGGCTACGCGCGCCTCGTCGGCTACAACTCCAATTTCGACATCGTCCCGGACATCCTGCGCGCCGTCGACGTCGATCGCGACCGCGTGTTCACCTTCCACCTGCGGCGCGGCCATCGCTGGTCGGACGGTCAGCCCTTCACGGCCGAGGATTTCCGCTATTGGTGGGACGACGTCATCAACAACAAGGACCTGTCCCCCTTCGGGGTGCCCAAGGTCATGCTCGTCGATGGCAAGCCGCCACGCTTCGAGGTGCTCGACGCGTTGACGGTTCGCTACAGCTGGGACGAGCCCAACCCCTATTTTCTGCCTGCGCTCGCGGGGGCATCGCCGCTCTACGTGTTCCGGCCCGCGCACTATCTAAAGCGGTTCAACCGCCACTACGCCGATCCCGCGAAGCTCGAGGAGGAGGTCAAGCAGGCGGGCGTGCGCAACTGGGCGCAGCTCCATAACCGGCTCGACAATCAATACCGCAACGACAATCCCGATCTTCCGACGCTGGAGCCGTGGATCATCCAGACACGGCCGCCAGCAGACCGCTTCGTGTTCCTTCGCAATCCCTACTATCATCGGATCGACAGCGAGGGACGGCAGCTGCCGTACCTGGACCGGGTTATCATGAACATCGCCGACAGCCGCATCCTGCCGGCCAAGACCGGTGCCGGCGAGAGCGATCTGCAGGCGCGCGGCCTGACATTCAACAACTATACGTTCCTTCGCCAGGCGGCGAAGCGGAACAACTTCAACGTCGATCTGTGGAAGACGGCGCGTGGCGCGCAACTCGCCCTTTACCCGAATCTGAACGCCAACGACCCGATCTGGCGGAAGCTCAATCGCGACGTCCGGTTCCGGCGCGCCCTGTCGCTGGCCATCGACCGTCACGAGATAAATCAGGTCACCTATTTCGGCTTGGCGCTGGAAGGCGGCAATACGGTCCTGCCGGACAGCCCCCTCTATCGGCCCGAGTATCGCTCGGCTTGGTCCCGCTTCGACGTGGCGGAGGCGAACCGCCTTCTCGACGAGATCGGCCTCACCAACCGGAACAGCGACGGCATCCGGCTGCTGCCGGACGGACGGCCGCTTGAGATCATCATCGAAACCGCCGGCGAGGACAGCGAGCAGACCGACGTCCTGGAGCTAATTCACGACTCCTGGATGGAGGCCGGGATCAAGCTGTTCATCAAGCCGTCACAGCGGGAGGTGTTCCGGAACCGGATCTTTTCCGGCGACACCGCGATGTCCATTTGGGCCGGACTCGAGAACGGCCTGGTGACCTCGAATATGCCCCCGGACGAGTTCGCGCCGACCTCGCAGCAGCAGCTGCAATGGCCGAAATGGGGCGAATTCATCGAGACCGGCGGCGCCAGCGGCGAGAAGTGCGACGATCCCGTGGCCCGGGAGCTGATGGACCTCCACACCGCGTGGCGCAAAGCCCAATCGTTCGATGAACGGCAGCAGATCTGGCAGAGCATGATCGAGCTCAACGCCGATCAGGTGTATTCCATCGGGCTGGTCGCCGGCGTGAAGCAGCCGGTCGTCGTGGCGGCCCAGCTGCGCAACGTGCCGGAAAACGGGATTTATAATTTCGATCCCGGCGCATTTTTCGGCATCTACCGACCCGACACGTTCTGGTGGGCGACTCCGGCCGCCACCGCGGCCGCCGAGTGATATCGCGATGCTGAGCTACATTGCCCGCCGCGTATTCATCATGGTGCCGACGCTGATCGCCATCAGCGCGATCGTGTTCATCATCATCCGGCTGCCACCGGGCGACTACCTCACCACGATGATGAACGAGCTGCAGAGCCAGGGCGAAGGGGCCAACATCGAGAAGATCGAGTTCCTGCGCCAGCAATACGGCATGGACCGCCCGGCCATCGAGCAGTATGCCCGCTGGGTCATCGGCCTGCTGCAGGGGGATCTCGGCTGGTCCTTCGAGTACAACGTGCCGGTGGCGCAGCTGATCGGCCAGCGGCTTCTCATGTCGTTCCTGGTGGCGTTCACGACGCTGATATTCACCTATATCATCGCCTTCCCGATCGGCATCTACTCGGCCACGCATCAGTATTCGTGGGGCGATTACGGGCTCACCTTACTCGGCTTCATCGGGCTGGCCACGCCCAGCTTCCTGCTGGCGCTGATCCTGCTCTATCTCGCGAACGTGCTGTTCGGCACCACGATCGGCGGCATGATGGACGAGCAGTATCTCGGTCAGCCGATGTCGTGGGCGAAGTTCCTGTCGGTGCTCGCCCACCTGTGGATCCCCGTCGTGGTCCTCGGCACGTCCAGCACCGCCGAAATGATCCGGCTTCTGCGCGCCAATCTCCTGGACGAGCTGCAGAAGCAGTATGTCGTCACCGGCCGGGCCAAAGGCCTGCCGCCCGGCCGCCTCCTGGTCAAATACCCGCTGCGCATGGCCTTGAACCCGTTCATCGCCGATATCGGCAGTATCCTGCCGCATCTCATCTCGGGCTCGGCGATCGTGTCGGTCGTGCTGTCGCTGCCGACCAACGGGCCGATGCTGCTGCGCGCCCTGCAGAGCCAGGACATGTATCTGGCCGGCTCGTTCGTGATGCTCGAGGCCTGTCTCGTCGTCGTCGGCGTGTTCGTCTCCGACCTGGCCCTGGCTGCACTGGATCCGCGCATCCGGCTTCAGGGTGGAGCCATGCGATGAACGATAGCGCGGCATCGCCCGTGGCCGCGGCACCGGAGCGGCTGCCACACTTCGTCAGCGACGCGCCGTTCGACCGGCGCGGCGGCGAGCGCCTGTCGCCGGAGCTCGAGCGCTACTACCGCGCGTCGCAATGGAAGATGATGTGGTGGAAGCTGAAGCGCCACCGCCTCGCCGTGGTGTCGGGGGCCATCCTCGTTGTCATGTACGCGTCGATTCTGTTCAGCGAGATCATCGCCCCCTACAACCTGAACACGCGACACGCCGATTTCATCTATGCGCCGCCGCAGCCGATCCACCTGATCCATGACGGCCATTTCATCGGGCCGTACGTCTATGGCTTCGATTACCGCCTCGACCTGGACACGCTGCGGCGCACCTACACGCCGAACCTCGCCCAGGTGGAGCGGCTCCGGTTTTTCTGCCTCGGCGACCGCTACAAATGGTGGGGCGTGATTCCGGGGCGCTTTCATCTCGTCTGCCCGGCCGAGGGCGGCACGCTATTCGTCTTCGGAACCGATCGCCTTGGCCGCGATATGTTTTCCCGGCTCGCGTACGGGGCCCGCGTCTCGCTGACCATCGGCCTCATCGGCATCACGCTCAGCTTCCTCGTCGGGATTACGCTCGGCGGCATCGCCGGCTATTACGGCGGCTGGCCGGATCATCTCATCCAGCGCTCTATCGAGGTCCTGCAGTCCTTCCCCAAGCTGCCATTGTGGATGGCGCTGTCGGCCGCGTTGCCGGTCTCGTGGAGCCCGCTCTACGTGTATTTCGGCATCACCATCATTCTCGGCCTCCTGACCTGGACCGGCCTCGCCCGCGCCGTCCGTTCGAAGCTGCTGGCGCTGCGCGAGGAGGATTTCTGCACCGCGGCCGTGCTCATGGGCGCATCGCCGCGCCGGATCATCGGCCGCCATCTCCTGCCGAGCTTCATGAGCCACCTGATTGCATCGGCGACCTTGCACATCCCGCAGATGATTCTCGGCGAGACCGCCTTGTCATTCCTCGGCTTGGGACTGCGGCCGCCGATCACGTCGTGGGGGGTTCTGCTCACCGAGGCGCAGAACATCAACGTGGTGGCTCTCTATCCCTGGCTGATGATCCCGGTGGTGCCGGTGATCGTGACTGTCCTCGCCTTCAACTTCCTCGGCGACGGGCTGCGCGACGCGGCGGACCCCTACAAATAGCCGCTAGAGCTTTTCAAGCCACAAGCTGGATTCGAACGCGCCCGCCATGAGCGGTAGCCGGCCGAGGCCGCTCGCCGCCACATCCCGCACCATTCGCGTCGCAACCCAGTGCGATGACCACAAGAGCCGCCAGCCGCCGCCGGCGATCAGCGGCACCAGCGCGTTCTGCTCGTTGTAGCCGCGCCACGACCAGCTCTCCGGGTAGGCATCGGGAAGAAAGATGTCGTGGAAATGGACGGCCCCACCCGGCGGGATCCGCGGCAGCAGCATCGCGAGAATGCAGTCGACGTCGCTGCCCGGGGCCAGCGCGTGGCTCGAATCGACAAACAGGATGTCGGTGGCGGTGAAGTCGCCAAGCATCCCCTCCGCGACCTCCTGGATCGGGCGCCGGATCCATTCGACGGCAAGCCCGTCGAGACGCGCCCGCGGCTCGGGATCGACGGATACGAGTTGTCCCCCGCCCCCGCCGTCGGCGACGGCGCGCGCCATGACCCGCGTCGAATGCCCGGACCCGATCTCGACGATCCGGCGGGGCTTGCGCTCGCGCACCAGCGTGTACGCCAGGGCGGCGTCGAGACGCGGGAACCAGTCCTGCTCGAACCGGGGCGCCGGCGGCGCCCCGCCGAAGCCCAAGAACTGCGGCAGATAGCGCGCGGCGCCCGTGAGCTGCCGGCGGAATTCCGCGGTTGTGCCGGCGAAGCAGGGCTCGATCGCCGGATATCCGGACGGCGGCCGCACCCGGCCCGCCAACCGGTGCGGGATGAAGAAGCCGCGTCCCTGCGCGGCCAGCCGCGGCACGGCCAGCGAGCCAAGCCGGCCCCAGCGCCTCAGGCGCCGCACCACTGAATCTAAGGCGATAGGGTCAACCCCTCACGCGCCACCACCGTATTCGGGCGCGCCTGCGCGGCGGCGGCGGCGACGCGGTCCATGAACGCGTCATCGTGCATCGGATCGTGATGGAAGATGACGAGGCGGCCGGACTTCGCGCGCTCGCACAGACGCACGCCCTCCTGCCAGGTCGAATGGCCCCAGCCGACGAAGCGCGGAAACTCATCGTCGGTATACGTCGAATCGTAGATCACCAGATCGGCGCCGGCGATCAGCCGCAGGACGTTCTCATCGGGCTTGCCGGGGGTGTGCTCGGTGTCGGTCACGTAGCAGATCGACTTGCCGGCATACTCGATCCGGTAGGCGGTCGCGCGGTTGGGATGATTGAGCGGTGCCGTGCGCAGCTGAATTCCCGGGGCCGGGGTCAGGGTGTGTCCGCAGTCGAAATCGTTGAACGTGATCTCGGCGCCGAAGATGCTGATCGGTACCGGGAACAGCGGCTCCATCATCATTTCCGACAGAACCTGCTTCAGCGTGTAATCGGGCTTCAGGTGGCCGGCCCAGAAGCGCAGCTTGTTCGATTTCTTGTAGGCCGAGCTGAAGAACGGCAGGCCCTGGATGTGATCGACATGGGTGTGCGTGAAGTAGACGTCGGCATCCACCGGGCCCGCTTCGTCCAGGTGGGCGCCGAGCGGGCGGATGCCAGTGCCAGCGTCGAAAATCAGGAGACGGTCGCCGCAGCGAACCTCGAGGCAGGAGGTGTTGCCGCCATATCCGGCTGTCGCAGCGCCGGGCGTCGCGATCGATCCGCGCACGCCCCAGAACCGGACATAGAAGGTGCTGGCTGTGTCCAACGCGTCCTCCGGCGATCAACCTAAGCCAAGAGCCAGCATAGGCCTATCTTTTCATGACCCAGGTTACCGGGTTCTGCCGGCACCCAAGGTGTGACCGCCGTCACAGGTGACGTTACAAGTTGAGGCGATAGCCGCCGGGCGCGGTGATGAGGATTTCCGCCCGCGCCGGATCGCGCTCGATCTTTTGCCGCAGCCGGTAGACGTGGGTTTCCAGCGTGTGAGTGTTAACGCCGGCATTATAACCCCACACTTCGCCCAGCAAGGTTTCACGCGACACCGGCTTGTCGCCGGCGCGATAGAGAAACCGCAGGATGGCCACCTCCTTCTCGGTGAGCCGAATCTTTTTTCGCGAGCCACTTTCGACAAGCAGCTTGGCGGTGGGGTGAAACGTGAACGGGCCGATTGTAAACACGGCGTCCGTCGACGCCTCGTGGCTGCGCAGCTGGGCGTGAAGGCGCGCCAGCAGGACGCCCATCCGGAACGGCTTGGTCACGTAATCGTTGGCGCCGGCATCAAGACCGGAAATGGTCTCCGTCTCGCCGGCGGCCGCCGTCAGCATGATGATCGGCACCCGCGTGCCGCTTTCGCGCATGCGGCGGCAGACCTCGAGCCCGTCGAGATCGGGCAGTCCCACGTCCAGCAGCACGGCATCGAACCGGTCCGCCCGCACGGCGTTCAAGGCCGCCGCACCGGAGTCGACCTGTACCGTATCGAATTCGGAGGTCAACTGCTCCGCCAGCGATTGGCGCAAGGTCGCGTCGTCATCGACCAGCAAAAGGCGCTTTAAGGCCGTCATGCCCGGAGTTCTACCATGCGGCCCGCTGGCGCCAAATAGTGCCAGCCGCGGGCTGGCCTGGCCGGCGTGGCCGGACTCGAACATCGCTCGCCTCACGTTTTCGTTAGGAAGGCCCCTGCGCGCGGCGTCCAGACGGCGGGCGGCGCCGTCCTGGAACTCCTCGGCGGCTTCGGGGCTCGGCAAATGTCACCGGGAAAAACCTGCCGAGCCCGGCCGATTGGGCTATCTAACCACATGATCGGACGTGGTTAATTCTTGGCCTGGGAGTTGCAGCGACCACCCCGATGTCCAGCGTTATAGCCGCCGCCCAAGACCCGACGAATGCCGCCGCGGCAACGGTCGCGGCGCCACCCAAGGTCGACCTGACGGATCTCGCCGATCCGACCAAGGTTCCGAGCCAAAGCCTGTCGTTTCACGATCTCCTGTCGTCGATCAATCCGCTGCAGCACATTCCGATCGTTGGGACCATCTACCGGGCGATCACGGGAGACGCGCCGCCACCGCCGGCTGTACGGGTGATCGGCGGCATCCTGCTCGGCGGCCCGGTCGGCTTGGTGACGTCGGTGGCCAACGCGATCCTGGAGCAAGCGTCGGGGAAGGACCTCGGCGACCACGCCTTGGCGATGCTGGGGTTAGATCATGGGTCCACGGCGGACGAGCCTCAGTATGCCGCCGCCAAGGCGAGCGGGAACGCTGCCTCTGCCCCGACGACCGAGCCGGCCGTGGCGACGTCCGCCGCGTCGACGATGGCGGCGGCTGCGGCCGCAGACAAATCGGCCCTCGCCGGCGACGCGCCCCTCGCCCCGTTGTCCCGCGCGGTTCAAGGCGTCGCACCGCCGCCGCTTCCGCCGAGTGCGGCGGTCGCCGGCGCGCCGGCGTCCGGCCTGTTCGCCAACGGCACCAAAGCCGGGGGGAACGGGTGGACGCTCGCCGACTACCAGACCTTTGCCGGCCACGGCATGCCAGCAATGCCCTCGAACGGAGCGCCCATCCGGAACACGCCGGTGCCGTTCCAGACCACCGTGCCGTTGTCGAGCGGCGTCGCGCAGATGGCAATGACGCCGGCGGTTGCGCAGAACACGGCGAATCTCCCGATCACGACGCCGGAGCCGACGCCGAATCCCACCGACACCTGGATATCTCAGGCCATGATGCGCGGCCTGGATCGCTACCGCGACATGAAGAAGCTGCAGGACCAGGGGCCGGCGCAGGGATCGGCCAAGCAGCTCGACGGGACATTCTGAGCTAGGCCGGCGCAGCATCTCAAGACAACGGCGACGGGCCGCAATCCGCCGCGGGCTGCGGCTTACAAGCCGTCGATTTCCGCCCGTATGGGAACGCGACCCGCTTGGCGTTTGAGCGGACACCGGATAAACTTCCCAAAGTCCCCGGGTCGCAATAATACGTGAATGACCAGCGCCGTCCCCGACAGATCGCTTTGGACATGGCTCGTGCCTGAACTGCCCGCCTCTCCCGGGGGACGCCGATGATCTTCCATCTGCCTCGTGTATTGTCGCCCGAGCAAGTCTCGGCGCTCCGCGCGCAATTGAACCCGTCGACATTTGTCGATGGAATGCAGACCGGCGGCGACTATGTCCGGAACATCAAGAGCAACCGGGAGGCCCGCATAGATACCGAAGCGGTGCGGCGGCTCGACGCTACGGTCCAAACGGCCCTTGCCGCGAACAACGATTTCCAGATCGTGGCGCTTCCGCTCAGGGTGGCCCCATTCATCTTCTCGAGCTATACGCCGGGACTGTTCTATGGCGATCACACTGACAACGCCGTGATGGGCCGATCGACCGGGGAACCCCTGCGAGCTGATTTGTCCATGACGATCTTTCTGAGCGATCCTGCCGAGTATGACGGGGGTGAACTCGTGATCGACACCGACCTAACGCCTGCGGCGTACAAACTGCAGGCTGGCGATGCGGTGGTCTATCCGTGCTATAGCCTCCATCGGGTTGAACCTGTGACACGCGGCGAACGCTTGGCGGCGGTCGGTTGGATCCAGAGCCAGATTCGTTTTCCGCAGCAGCGGCAGACCCTTATCGATCTCGCTCATGTGCTCAGTTGGATGCTGACGGCGATGCCGGACGGCCGCGCGCATGAGCACCCGGAATTCCGCCGCCTTGAAAAGGTGCGCGCAAACCTCACGCGAATGTGGTCGGAAACATAAGCGGCAGGCTAGGCAGAACGGCTTCCGATCAGGCCGCGGGCCGGGCGCCGAAGATCGCCGTGCCGACCCGCACGCTGGTGGCGCCGTGCGCGACCGCGATCTCGAAGTCGCCGCTCATCCCCATGCTGAGACGGGTCAGCCCGTTCCGCCGCGCCAGCTCGTGCAAGAGGTCGAAATGGGGCGCCGGCGGTGCGTCGGCCGGCGGGATGCACATCAGGCCGACGACGGGAAGCCCGAATTGGGTCCGGCACTCGGCGATGAAGCCGTCGGCCAGCGACGGCGGTATGCCGGCCTTCTGCGGCTCTTCACCGGTATTGACCTGGGCGGCGGATATTTGCGCTGGGCCTCCTGCACGCGGTTCTCCCCGAACACACGGTGGCCGGCCGCGAGCGCCGCGCGGACGCGCTCGCCCGGGTGGGTCTTGGAAACGGCGACCAGCTCGACCGTGGCCGGGTCGCGGCCGGCCGCGCGGGACGCCGCGGCGATCCGCTCGCGCACGAGCACCAGGTTGCCGGCAACCTCGGACGCTGACGTGGGCGATGCTTGGTTCAAGCGAGCCTCGAATCCGCGCTAAGAGGCGAACAGGCCTTTGGTGGGATCCGGGGTCACCCTCACCGGGTAGAAGCGGACCCGGGTGGCCGGGTCGAGGTAAGTGGCGTTTTCGCGGACCAGAAAATCCGGCACATCGCCGTAGTCGTGCCAGATCCGGATCGGCCCGAAGAAGGCGCGATGGAACCACGGCCGGTAGTTCCAATTCAGCGGCAGGACGAACGGCGACGTCCCCGTATCCTCGACCGCCTTGGCAAACCCCGCCTGGTCGTTGGCCGGCATGCGGTTGATCCGGCCGTTTTCCTCCCATTCGATCGAGGAATCGAGCTCGGCCGCGCAGGCGGCCCAGGCGTCGAACAGGGGACGCGCCTCGCGGGTGAAGAAAAGAACCCCGGTGTTGTATTCAATCATGTCGGCGTGCAGCGCCGGGTCACCATAGCGCCGCGCCCAGGGACATTCGTTGATCGAGCAGGCCACCTTGAAGCGGCGCGCGCGCTCAAAGCCGAAATCGAGCTTCCCCAGCACGACCGTATCGGCGTCCAGAAACAGCGTCTGCTCGAACGGCGACACCTCGAGCATCCGCGACTTGCGGTGCAAGGCTTGGATCGGATCGCCCGCGGCATCGAAGCGCTCGACATGGATCGGGAGGTCCGGGTGCCACTGCCGGACCGAAGCCATCGAGCGCTCGAGATAAGGGCCGACCTTGTCGCCCCACACCATGTAAAGCACGCCGCGCTCGGCCATGTCGGTCCCGTGGTGCTGTCCGTCCGCAGCGTGTCCGCCGCCGCGCTAACTTCGCCAATCAGGAGCCGTTTCGCAAAGAAAAAACGGGCAATAAAAAAGGGGCGGCCGAAGCCGCCCCTTTCTCGAGGATTGCTGATCTTCTGATTAGAAGTTCAACAGGATCGCGGTGGTGACACCGTTCGCCTTGTTGTTGTTGAAGCCGGCCGACGCACCGTTGTTCGTCGGCGCGAAAGAGTCGGAGCGGATCGTGTCGTGGAACACGTTCGCCTGGACCTGTACGCCTGGCCCAAGCTGATAACGGCCACCAGCCGAGACCGAATAGAGGTGGTCGCGACCTGCGCCGCCGCCCGCGAGAGCCGTACCGGAGCGCGATTCGCCCTGGAAGTAGGTCACGCCGACGACCGCGGGCCCGAACGTGTAGGTCAGACCGACGTCGAACGACGAGCCGTGCGCCCATGCATCGGTGGCGCCGGTGAGACCCGGGCCGCTGAGGCTGGCGCCGGCACCCGGCGCCGCCGTGCCGAGCACGGCGTAGTTCTTGGTCTTCAGGTAAGAACCGCCGACCCGGAAGCCCGCGTAGCCGACCTGCAAGCCGAAATTATAGGCCTGCGGATCGCTGAGCGTGCCCATGGAGAAAGCGCTGACCGCAGTCGGATCAGGCTTTCTCCACTTCTCCCAGCCGCCGGACGCCGCGATGTCGATCGGGCCGAAGGCGCGGGTGAAGTTCACGCCGAAGGCAATACCGCGGTTATACGTGACGCCCGATTGAAAGCGCGGCACGAGGCCCGCGCGGTCCTGGGTGAGCTCGGGGATGTAGCTGAAGCCGAGCTGGAAGCCCTCGAAACGCGGCGTGTAGTACGAGATCTTTTCCGAGTCGTTGTCGCCCATGCGCGGCAGGGTGTTCGAGAACGGGCTGTCGTTGATCTGCTGCCGGGTCGGGTTGGCGACCAGCTGACCGAGGTGGCCGTTCGAGCCCGCGACGCCGGTACCGATCGTGGCTTCCGGTGCGTGGATGCTCATCTTGTAGTTCGCGTTGTCGGTCGAGCCGATTTCGATTCGGCCGAACGCGCCTTCGACGATCGCAAACGATTCGTCGATCTGGTCGGCTTCGGTATTCGCCTCGAGCTCGACGCGCATCGCGACCGAGATACCGTTCGCCAGGGTCGTCTTGCCCTGGAACCAGATTTCCGAGTCGCTGTTGACCTGGAACTTGACCGGCCGCTGGGTCAGCGTCGCCGGGCCAGCCTGGCTGCCGCCGTTCCGGTCCTTCTGCGAGGTGTACGAGAAGAACTGGTACATATAGCCGCCGACCGTGACCTGAATCGGCGAGGACGCGGGGGCCTGGGCGACCGCGCTACCCGTCGTCGCGATCATGCCGGCCGCTACCAGCGCGCTCGTTGAAAGTAGTTGTTTCTTCATGAAAACCCTCTCCAGTTTGTTTGCGCAGCCTCGCGGCTGGATTGAGGTAGCCTTGCGGCCGGTCCCCCGCCGAATCGGCTTAGACCTCGCGTTTATTTCATGTGGTGCTTAAACAGGTCAAACGGTTTTCGGCAAAACTGTGTCGAAAATGGTAATCTGTGGCGTCCGAGCAACAGTCCGGGCATCTCGAAACCAGCTTATGTTAGAGCCGTAAATAGCTGAAATATATTGATAATATTTCTTCGCGCGGGCCAGGATGGCCGGGCGCAATATTATTACGCGCCGCTTCGGAAAGCCAATTAGGGCGTTTGGGGCCTAAGAAAGCGCCAGTCGCCAGTCTTGTACCGGTCACGAGATCAGAGCTATATTTTCGCGCAATTCGAAGCAAGGCTTCGCGTGATTGCGGCGGTAGGTAGGCTTCTGCCGGTGCAAACCGTATCTCAGGGGACGTCGATGCAGAGTGATTCGACTCGTCATTTCACGACGCAGGCGCTGCGCCTGATTGCCGGCGCGGCGATTTTTGCCGCTACCGCGTGCTCCGACAGCAGCAATGTCGAATACACGTATCCGGAGAAAACCGGCAAGACCAGCGGTGCCAGCTCCTACAGCCCGACTGGCAAGAAGAACGACAGTCTTTTCGGCCCTGACGGTCTAAATTTATTTGGCAGCGGCAAGAAGAACGAAGACGCCGGCGGCGGCATTGGCGTGAATTCGTTTCTGTGGCGCGCCTCGCTCGACTCGATCGCGTTCATGCCGCTGGCCTCGGCCGATCCGTTTGGCGGCGTGATCATCACCGACTGGTACGCGCCGCCGGAGACGCCGGACGAGCGCTTCAAGCTCAACATCTACATCATGGGCCGGCAGTTGCGCGCCGATGGCGTGAAAGCGGCGGTGTTCCGGCAGCGGCGCGACGGCGCGGGCAGCTGGATCGATTCCGCGGTGGAGACCCAGACCGCCGTCGAGCTTGAGAACGTGATCCTGACGCGGGCGCGGCAACTCCGCATGGACAGCGAGCGGCCCTAAAGGGTCGCCGCGTCGACGCGGGTCAGCGCGTCTTCAAACACCATCGACGCCACGCCGCGCCGAGCATGCGCTCCAGATAGCGCGTCATCCGCGGCCCATTGCAGAGACTCGAACCGGCCGCGCGATCGCGCAAGCCCGCGCGCAGCGCCGCCAGCCGCGGCATGTCGCGCGCGAGGGCTGCGGCTTTCGCCGCATAATCGGCGGGCGAGACGGCGATCAGGGACTGCAGCCCGACCGCCGTCAGCATCGAGGCGCTCCACCGTCCCGCCATGTTGGACCCGAGGAGCGTGATGACCGGCACGCCCATCCACAGGGCTTCGAACGTGGTCGTTGCGCCTGTGAACGGGAATGGGTCCAACGCGACGTCGACGAGGTTGTGCAGCTCGAGATGTCCGCCCCACGACCGGGCACTCTCCTCAAACTCGGCGCGAGCGGCGACATCGGGGCCGAGTGCCTGCCGCACCCGTTCGCGCAAGCCGGCGTTGGCGAACCAATTCTTGTAGGAAAAGCGCAAGCAGGCCGTCGGCACAAGGCGCAGAATCTCGGCCCATAGGGCGAGAACCTCACGGTTGAGCTTGGCAGGATTGTTGAAGCTGCCGAAGGTCACGGTCCCCGCCTGCAGCGCGGGCAAGGGACCGACCGGCGGCGCGTCTGTCGGCGGTAGCTGAACCGAAAAATTCGGCAGCCGCAGCACCCGTTCGCTGAAGCGCTCGACCGTGCGCCGCGGCGCCATGACCCGGTCGGTGATCAGGTAATCCATCGCGCCCAGGCCGCTCGTCGCCTGATCGTTGAACACGAATTGCAGGGGTGCCGGCCGCCACGCCGCGACCTGCGGCCGGTTGCGGTCGAACTGGCCCGCTGGGTACATCATCAGGTCGACGGCGTCGGTCCGGATTTGGCGGGCGACGGCGTCATCGCTAAGCCCGACGGTCGGGCGCCACAGGTCCGCCTGTTCGCGGAACCATCCGGTCATCCCGTCCTCGGCGGCGGCTTCGGCGTAGCAGATGAATTCAAACCGTGCCCGGTCGCGGTGCAGGAAAAACGGCTGCAGATTGCGCGCCACTGGATGATCGCGGAAATCGGACGACAGCCAGCCCACCCGCAGCCGGCGGTCCCGATCGCGATCGTTCGGCGGCGGCGGCAGCGGCAGGTTGGCGCGGGCCGCCGCGGCGCATCCGAAGGCGAGATGGTCGGCGAAGCGCTGGGCTTCGGCTGCGCCCGGCGCATAAAGCACGCACAACAGCAGGCCGCGGCGATAGTCGAGCTGGTCCGGCGCCAGATCCACGGCTCGGCGGTGATGCAGCATCGCCGCCTCGGGGTCGCCGAAATCGCTAAGGACCCGGCCGAGCCGGAGATGCGCCACCGCCAGGTCGGGCGCCAGAGCCACCGCCCGGCGTCCGCTGGCAATCGCCTCGTCCAGCTCTCCGCGCTGGTGGAGCAGCACGCTCAAGTCGCTCAGCGCCGACGCATCGTCCGGCCGCAATGCGAGCGCGCGGCGGAAGGCGGATTCGGCGTCCGCGGCACGTCCCAGATTCATCAGCACGGCGCCAAGCCGCGCCCAGGCTTCGGGGTGATCGGGCTTCAACTCGGCCGCGCGGCGGTACTGCTCCGCCGACGCCTCCGGCCGGCCGGTGTCGGCCAGCATGGCGCCGAGGTTGAACCGCGCCTCGGCATAATCCGGGCTGGCCGCCAGCGCGCGCTCGACCAGCTCGATCCCCGTGTCTTTATCGCCGGCGGCAAACCGGATCGCCGCCAGCAGATGCAGGGCCCGCGGGTGCCGCGGCTCGCGCGCGAGGATGTCCCGGCACAGTGCCTCCGCCTGCGGCGTCAGCCCCTGGCGGTGCAGCTCGACCGCCCGCTCGAATTCCGTCATATCGCCTCGCGACTGAAACGCCGCCAGACGGCGCGCAGGCTGCGCTCGAAATGGCGCGCCGCGCGCGGCCCGTCGCACAACGGCGAGGCGGCGACGCGCTCGCGCAATGTTGAGCGCAGCCCAGCCAGGCGGCTGCGATCGCCGGCCAGGGCGGTGGCCGTGGCCACATAGGCCGCTTGCGAGTCGGTGATCAGCTCATCAAGTCCGGCTGCTCGGAGAATCGACGCCCCCCAGCGCGCGGCCATGTGGTCGCCCGCGAGCGTCACCACCGGCACGCCCATCCACAGGGATTCGAACGTGGTCGTCGAGCCGGTGAAGGGGAAGGGGTCCAACGCGATGTCGACGTCGCGGTAGCCCTCGAGATGCGCGCCGAGCTCATCGCTCCGGCCGCGCAAGATAAGCCGTGACGCGGCGATGCCGCGCCGCTCCATCACCGCGAGCACCCGCCGCTGCAAGTCCCGGGAATCGTAGTAATTGCGGAATTTCAGCAGGAGGTCCGATTGCGGGACGCGGGCGAGGATCTCGGCCCACAGCTCGAGCACCGTCCGGTTCACCTTGATCGGGTTGTTGAAGCAGCCGAAGGTGACGCGCCCGGTCGACACGCTGGGGCCGGGCGCCACCGCGGGGGCCGCCTCGATCGGACGATGGACGTAGAAGTGGGGCAGCCGCAGCACGCGTTCGGTGAATTTTTCCGCGGACCCCGCCGGGACTAGACAGGCATCGGCGAGCAGATAATCCATCGCCGAAAGGCCGCTGGTCGCGGGATCATGGAAACTGACCTGCACCGGTGCCGGCCGCCATTCCGCGACTTGCGGCCGGTTCTGATCGAAACGGCCCGCGAGGTAGATCATCACGTCCACCTGGTCGGCGCGGATCTGCGCCGCTACGGCGCCGTCGCTCAGCCCCGTGATCGGGCGCCACACATCGGCGTGGGCGCGGAACCATGCGGTGGTGGTGTCACCGGCCGTACCTTCGGCGTAGCAAATCGCCTCGAACCGCCCGGGGTCGCGATGGGCAAAGAGGGGCTGAAGATTGCGCGCCACCGGATGATCGCGAAAGTCGGACGACAGCCAGCCCACGCGCAGACGGCGCTCCGGATCCCGCGTGTTCGCCGGCGCCGGATGACTTCGTTCGGCGCGAGCCGCCATGGCGTGGCCGAATTCGCGATGCACGGCCTGGCGCGCCGGCTCGTCGACGGCCGGGTCGTAGAGTGCGGCCAATAAGCGGTTTCGCTGCGCCAGCAGGTCGGGAGACGGGGCCGCCATCAACCGGCGATAGGCGGCCCAGGCGGCCGGGAATTCGTCCAGCAGCATGCTGAGATATGCGTGATTCATCAGCGCAAACTCGTCGGCGGGTGCCAGGTCCACCGCACGGCGGAGGGCCGGCGCGGCGCCATCGATATCGCCGGCTCCCAGGCACAGTGCTCCCAGTCCCGCATGCGCTTTCGCGAAGTCCGGGCGAAGGGCGAGCGCCTGGCGATACTGCTCCTTGGCCGCGTCGGTCTCGCCGCGGCTGCGCAAGAGACCGGCCAGGTTGACCCGCGCCTCCGTGTCATCCGGCCGCCCTTGGAGAACCGCCAGGAAGCACGCCTCGGCGTCCGCCAGCCGGCCCAGCCGCTGCAGCGTGACGCCGAGATTGTTGCGGGCCCGCCAGTCACCGGGCGCCAGCTCTAACGCGCGCCGATACGCCGCTTCGGCCGCCGTGAGGTCGCCCGCCGCCGCCAGCGCCGTCCCCAGGTTGTAGTGGCCTTCGGCATAGCGGTCGTCGAGCTCGACGGCGCGCCGGTGGCTGGCGAGGGCCGCGTCTTGCTGAACGCTGTCCGACAGCGCCTTACCGAGGTTGTTGTGAAACGCCGCGGCGTCGGGACGAATCGCGATCGCCCGCCGGATGAGCTCGACGCCAGACGCCGGGTCGCCGCGCTGGGTCACCAGCAGTCCCAGGAGATGGAGCGCGTCGGCGTTCCCCGGCTCGCGCGCCAGGACCGCGCGGTAAACCCGCTCCGCCTCGTCGAGACGGCCGGCTTTGTGAAGGGCGACGGCCGCTGGGAGTTCGCTGACCGGGTCCGCCATCAACCGATCACGGTTCGGCCGGACCGCCGCTCACGTCTCGCTCCACTGGCGCAGCAGGTTCTTGCGGACCTTGTCGAGCGTGTCGAGGGCGGGGCGGACGGCATTGGGCCCGCCGCTCTCGACCATCTGGCTGACGATCGCCAGGTCGAGAAGGATCTCGCGGAGCGTCGCATCACGGACCAGGCTTTGCAGCCATGAGATGCACGCCAGCCGCTCGCCCTTGGTGACCGGCCTCACCTCATGGAAGCTGTAGGTCGGGTACACGATCATGTGGCCCGCCGGCAGCTTGAAGGTCGACACGCCGTAGCCGCTTTTGACCACCAGCTCGCCGCCCTCGTACTCGGACGGATCGTTCATGAACAACGTGAACGAACAATCGACGCGGATCGGGTCGTCGGCATCGCCCATGATCGCGTTGTCGACGTGATCGCCGTAGAACATGCCCTGTTTATAGAGATTGAACCGCGGCGGGATGATCTTCCGCGGCGCCGCCACGGTCCGAAAGATCGGATTGCGATCGAGAGCCGCGAGGATTGTCTGCTGGATGTCGCTCATCCGGTCCGACTTGCGGTCGGTCTGCAGGTTCTTCTTGACCGCCTTGGCGCGCCCGCCCGCGGTGAGGGCACCGTCCAGGAAATCCTCCGGCGTCAGCTCCTCGCGGATCTTCTTGATCTCGGCGGCGGACAGGATGTCCGGAATGACCACCAGCATGAGAGACTCCTTTAGGCGCCGATATTACCCTCCGCCGCCGCGGCAGAGGGCAATTTTAACCGGCCGTGCGGGCCGCCCACAACCGTTCGTAGATCCCTTCCAGGCCACGGACATAGTGCGCAGTGTCGAACAGCGGCGAGGTCAGCCGGTTGGCCTCGAGGCGGCGCCGCACATCGGCGAGCCGCGCGCGGTCGTGCGCCAACACCACCGCCAGCTCCTCGTAAGCGTCGAGGCTGTCGACGACCAGCTCCGGCAGGCCCAGGACGCGCAGCATCATAGCCGCCGCCCGCCCGCCGAAGGCGTCGCCGATCTGGGTCAACAGCGGCAGCCCCATCCACAGGCCGTCCGCCGCCGTCATCGAGCCGTTATAGGTCCGCGTGTCGAGATGCAGGTCCGCGAGCTTCAGGCGCGCCAGATGGTCCGGGTGGGGCCGCCGCTTGGCAAAATGCAGGCGCTGCGGATCTATGCCCGCCGCCGTCGCCGCGCCGGCGAGGTTCGTCTCCACCGCCGGCTCGACCGCAAACAGCCAGAGGACCGCATCGGGACAGCGCCGGAGGATGTTCATCCAGCGCTGGAACACCGGTGCCTCGACCTTGTCCGGCGAGCAGAAATTGCAGAACACGAAGCGGTCCTCGGGCAGGCCTTCGGCCGCCCGCGTCGAACCGGGGCCGATCGGCATGCGCGGATAATCGTTGATGAAGAAGCTGTGCGGCAGGCGCTCGATCGGCTCGCGATAATCGCGCTCGTGCTCGGGCGGGATCACCACCGGATCGGCGATCACGCAGTCGTAGAGCCCGCCACCTAGCGGCGCCGCCGGATTGAAATACGAGCATTGGATGGGGGCGGGACGCAGCGCCACGATCTCCGGCCGCGCGAACTGGTTGTAGCCCGACAGGTCAACCAGGATGTCGACGCCGTCCGCGTAGATCGCCCGCGCCGCGTCTTCGGCCGAGAGCGGGCTCAGATCGACCACCTTATCGCAATCGCGACTCAGAATCGTCGTGCCGAGATCGTCGGGCGGCTTCACCGGATAGGCGTGCACGCGAAACCGCGAGCGGTCGTGGCGTCCGTAGAGACCCGCGGTCAGCAGCAGGATCGGATGACGGTGGAAGTCCGCCGACATATAGCCGACGGTGAGCTTCTCTTTCCGCGCGAAGTTGCGGGTGAACCCCAGGCGCTGCCGCACCGATCCTGCGGCGGCGGCGTATTGGGCGGCCATCGCCGCCTCGATTGCGCGGCGCTGGGGACGGGTGATCGCGAGCCGGAGCGCGAACCAGGGCGTGATCGCGCAGGGCTTGCCGGCCACCGCCCGATCGACCTCACGGCGCAGCCGCGGCGCCATCCGCTCGAACCGGGCCCAGTCGCACACGCCCTGGTAGGCCTGGGCCAGCAGGACTGAGGCGCGCGCATGGTCCGGCTTGATCTGGAGTGCCGCCTCGAGATGCTTGGTCGCCTCGTCGCGGCGCTTGGCGTGGAAGTAGGTGACGCCGAGCTGATAATGCGCTTCGAACAGGTTGGGATCGACGGCCAGCGCCTGTTCGAAATGAGCCACCGCCGCCGTCGCATCTCCGGCCGCGCGGAGCGCCAGGCCGATATTCACCAGCGGCTGCGCCAGGGTCGGATGTTCGATGTGCACCTTGCGCCACAGCTCGATCGCTTCGCGCTGCCGCCCGGTCTTGTTCAGCAGCACGGCGAGGCTGTTCAGCAGCGCCGGCTCGTTCGGGAACACCGGCAGCAGCCGGCTATAAAGCGGCTCGGCCTCGGCAAAGCGGCCGCTCCGCGCCAGGAAATCGGCGAGCGCGAACACCGTGCTGCCGTCGCCGGAGTCGGCCGCCAGGGCGGCGCGCAGATCGCGCTCGGCGGCAGCGAAATCGCCGTCGCGCTCGGCGATCCGCGCCGACTGGCGCAGCATTCCGACGTTTGTCGTCGTCGCGGTCATGGCGCTGCTCCGCACCAGTCCCGCCACAGGCGGCGAAACGCCGCCTCCAGCTCCCGGGTCAACCGCGGGCCGTCGCACAGCGGCGAGGCCGCCATCCGCGAGCGAAGACGCGCCCGGAAGGTCTGGAGGCGCTCGCGGTCGCCGGCGAGGCGCACGGCGATGTCGGCATAGGCGGAGGTGGACTCGGCGACCAGCTCCGGCAACCCGACGCGGTTCAAGATGCTGACGCCGACGCGGCTGTGGTGCGTCGTGCCGGCGAGGGCGACCACCGGGACGCCCATCCACAGCGCCTCGCAGGTCGTGGTCGTGCCATTGTAGGGGAACGGATCGACGGCGATGTCGATGCGATGATACGCGGCGAGATGGCCGCGCCAGCCATCGATGAAATCGACGAGGTCAAACCGGCTCCGGGGCACGCCACGCCGCTCGAGGCCGCTTATGTAGTCCCGGCGCACGGCCGGATAATTGAACCCCCGGTGCTTCAGCACCAGCCGCGACCCGGGGACGAGCGCCAGGATCTCGGCCCACAGGTCGAGGACCTTCTCGCGGATCTTCGCCGCATGATTGAAGCTGCCGAACGTCACGTGGCCGTTGACGGCGGCGGGCAGCGGGCCGATCTCGGGGGCCTCGTGGATCGGGCGATAGCAATTAAAGCCGCCGGGCAGGCGCAGGAGCTTTTCGCTGAACTGGCTCTCCGTCTGCCCGGGCGGATCGGCCAGCGAGTCGGTGATGCGCCAGTCGATCTCGCGGACACCGGTGGTCGCCGCGGAGCCGATCCAGGTCACCTGGATGGGGGCGGGCTTATGCGCGAACACGGGAAGCCGGGAGCCGACGGTATGGCCGGCGAGATCGACCAGGATGTCGATCTTATCGGCGCGGATCGCCGCGGCGAGTTCGGCGTCGCCGAGGCCGACGGTGTCGCGCCAATGGTCGGAGTGCGGCTCGGCAACAAGCTTCCGGAAGCGCTCCGTCACGTCATCCGGCGCCTTCACCTCGGCATAGCAAAACACTTCGATGGCACTCGAGTCGTGCGCCGCCAGGACCGGCTCGACGAAATTGGCCACCGCGTGCTCGCAGAAATCCTGCGACACGTAGCCGATCCGAAGCGGCCGGTCCGGCTCTTTCGAATTGGCGTGCGGCACCGGGGCCGCGGCCTTCAACCCCGCCGCCCAGGCGCTGGCTTCGCGAAGCGGCGCCAACGGATCGTCCTCGGCGTAGAGGAGTCCGAGGAGGCCGCAATTCGCCGCCGTCGCATACGCCGGATCGAGCTCGCGCCCCTTGGCGAAATGCGACAGCGCGGTCTGCACGTGGCCAATGCCCATGAGGCCGGAGCCGAAATTCACCTGCAGTCGGGCGTCCTGCGGCGCCAGGTTGACGGCCCGCTCGTAGGCCTGCAGCGAGCCTTCGATCTCGCCGAGATCGTCCAGCACGTTGGCGAAGTTGTTCCACAGCTCGGCCGTGTCGCGCGCGTCCGGCCCGGCTTGCGACAGCGCCCGCTCGAAACAGGCACGTGCCTCGGCGTTCCGGCGCTGGTTCTGGAGCAGGACGCCGAGGTTGTTCCACGGCTTCAGGTAAAACGGATTGGCCTCGATCGAGCGCCGCCAGGCGGCTTCGGCGGCGCGGGCCTCGCCGCGCCGCTCATGGGCGACGCCGATGTTGTAATGCGCCTCGGCGAAATTCGGATCGAGCGCCACCGCGCGTTTGAGGTTCACGAGAGCGTCGTCGAACTGGCCGAGCCGGAGCTGCGCCGTGCCGAGGTAGCCGAGGACCTCGGCGGAATTGGGGGCGAGCTTCGCGGCGTGTTGAAACGCCGTCAGCGCCGGACGCGGCGCGTTCAGCTGCAGATGGGTGATGCCGAGATTCACCCACGCTTCGACGTATTTGGGATTGAGCGTCGACGCTTTGCCGAAATCTGCCTGGGCCGCCGCGAAGTCGCCGGCCGCGCGATGGGCCAGGCCCCGGCTGTGGTGAAAATCCGGCACCGACGGTGCCCGCCCGATGGCCCGGCCGATGGCGGCAATCGCATCGGCGTGCCGGCCTTGCTGGTGCGCCACCAGGCCGGAGAGATGGAGGGCGTCGGCATGCTGGGGGTCCTGCGCCAGGACCTCGGCATAGGCCGCGGCCGCCTCGTCCAGCTTGCCGGCCCGGTGCAGCTTGACGGCCTCGCGAAGCCGGGCGGCGGTCGGCGCCGTGCTATGGGGAGTGGCCATTCGCCGCACTCTTCGGCGGCCCGGCGGAGCCTGTCAAGGATCGCGGCGGCGACACCGGCGGCCAAAAAAGCTTTATAGTTCCGGCCATGGCGATAAGCCCTGCCGAATTCGCGTTCCTGCGCGCCGCCCATTCGAATGGGTGCCTGGCCCAGGGCGGGCATCTTCTCGAATTCGGTGCGGCGAACGTGACCAATCTGAACGTCATCGGGGCGCTCGAAGCCTTATCCTTGGCCGATGCCCGCATCAGCGGCTTGGTGAAGGAGGCGCGGGCCGTGGAAGCGGAGCGCGCGCCCGGCCACCAGTTCGCCCTCGCCCGGATGATCTACAAGGCGGTCTTCAATTACCGATCCTACACGGCCGTCGATCTCGGCGACGAGGAGCATCTCGCGGAGCGCGTCCGGCAGGATCTGAACCAGCCGTTCGACCTCGGCCGGCGCTTCGACCTGTGCATCAACAACGGCACGTCCGAGCACATCTTCAACCAGGCGAATTTCTACAAGGCGGTCCACGACCATACAAGCACCGGCGGCATCATGGTGCACTGGACGCCGGGGATCGGCTGGCTCGACCATGGCCTGTTCAACGTCCAGCCAGGGTTCTTCGCCGACCTGGCGCGCGCCAACGGCTACGAGATCCCCTTCGGCTGTCTTGCGACCGCCGAAAGCCTGTACCCGCTGACCAACCAGATCGACGACGCGACGCTCGGCCGCTATCCCGATCTCAGGAACGCGTTGATCTGCGTCGTCCTGCGCAAGACGGAGGACGCACCGTTCCGGATCCCGATGCAGGGCATGTATGCGCGGCTGCGCTCAGCCGTCGCGGTGCCGGGCTGAACTCGGGGCCGGTACCATGAAATTGCACATCGGGGCCCGCGAGCGAGCCGAGGGATGGACTTCGTTCGATATCAGCCCGGGCCCGGGCGTCGACGTGGTTGGCAACTGCAAGGATCTGTCGGCCTTCGCCGCCGACTCGATCGAGACGATCTATGCGAGCCATGTTCTCGAGCACCTGCGCTGGCGCGACGAGCTTCCAGCGGCGCTGACGGAGTGGCGCCGGGTGCTGGTGCCGGGCGGCACCGTCATGATCAGCGTCCCCGACATCGAGCGGCTCTGCCAGCTGTTCGTCCATCCCGAGCTCACCTCGGACGACCGCTTCATGGTCATGAAGATGATGTTCGGCGCCCAGGAGGACCCGCATGACATCCATTATGTCGGGTTGAACTTCGATTTCCTCGGCACGTTCCTGTGGGAGGCGGGCTTCATCGCGATCCGCCGGGTCCCCGACCTCAAGCTGTTCGACGACACCAGCCGGGTGGAGCTTCGCGGGGTGCCGATCAGCCTCAATGTCATCGCGGAGAAGCCGCGTTGACGTCGCCGCCCCCGGGCGGGCTGTCGGACGATCTCCGCCTGGCGCTGCACTCCTATCAGCAGGGCGACGTGGCCCGGGCCGGCGCCGCGTGTGAGCGGGTGCTGGCGACCGCGCCCGCCGACGTGCTTGCGCTGCAGATCCTGAGCCTGGTGCGGTTCGCCGAACGGCGGACGCCGGAGGCGATCCGGCTGGCCGAGCGGGCGGTCGCCGCCAATCCCGACGATCCCGACAGCTGGAACAATCTCGGGCTCATCCTGGCGCATCTCAGGCGGCACGCGGAGGCGCTCGAGCGCTACGACCGTGCGATCGCGATCGCGCCCCATCATGCGGCGGCGCTGCTGAACCGCGGCAACGCGCTGTGGGAGCTGGGCCGGCTCCACGACGCGGTGATCTCCTATGATCGGGCGCTGGCGGTCCAGCCGGATTATGTCGAGGCGCACTATAACCGTGCCAATGTGGCGGCCCTGTTCGGGCATTTCAGCGAGGCGCTCGCCGGCTACGAGAAGGTGCTGGCGCTCCGGCCCGATACGCCCGCGGCCCTGTTCGGCCGCGGCACCGCACGCGCCGAGCTCAAGCGCCACGACGAGGCGCTCAGTGATTTCGGCCGTCTGCTGGCGGTAGACCCCGATCATCCCTACGCGCGTGGCACGGCGCTCCGGCGCGCGCAGGAGGCGTGCGACTGGCGACCCTCCTGGCCGAGGCCGTCCGACATCGAGGCCGACGTGCGCGCCGGCAAACCGACGGTCGCCTCGTTCGCATTTCTCGGCATGTCGGCGTCGCCGGAGGCGCATCTCGCCTGTGCCAGGACCTGGATGCGCCGGTACCCGCCGCCGGCGACGGCACTGTGGCGGGGACCTCGCACCTGATGGCGGGGCTGTGGGAGCTGCACGACCGGCACCGCTTCGAGATCACCGCGATCTCGCTGGGGCCGGACGACAAGAGCGCGATGCGCCGGCGCGTCGTCGCGGCGTTCGACCGCTTTGTCGAGGCCGGCGGCCGCAGCGACCGCGAGATCGCCGGTCTGCTCCGCAACCACGAGGTCGACATCGCCATCGATCTCGGCGGGATCACCACGAATTGCCGGCCCGGGATCCTGGCGCATCGGCCGGCACCGGTGCAGGTGAGTTATCTTGGCTATCCGGGAACCACGGCGGCGGCGCATCTTGACTACGTGATCGCGGACCGCACCGTGCTCCCGCCCGAGGACCACGCCTTCTTCACCGAGAAGGTCGCCTACCTTCCGGAGACGTACCAGGCCAACGACGCCAAGCGGCCGATCGCGCCGCGGGTCCCGAGCCGCCGCGACCTCGGCCTGCCCGAGACCGGGCTCGTGTTCTGCTGCTTCAACGTCAGCTACAAGATCGCTCCAGCCGTCTTCGAGGTGTGGATGCGCATCCTGCGCAAGGCCGCGGGCAGCGTGCTGTGGCTGTTCGGGGACAACGCCGCCGCGGTGCGCAACCTCCGGCGCGAGGCCGCCGCCCGCGACATCGCCCCCGAGCGGCTCGTCTTTGCGCCGCGGGTGGGAGCGGCGGAGCACCTGGCGCGGCATGCCCGCGCCGATCTGTTCCTCGACACCCTGCCCTATAACGGCCACACGACGGCCAGCGACGCGCTGTGGGCCGGCGTGCCGGTCATCACCTGCCTCGGGACCGCCTTTCCCGGGCGGGTCGCGGCCAGTCTCCTCCGCGCGCTCGGCCTGCCCGAACTGATCACCGTCTCCTTAGCCGAGTACGAAGAATTGGTGCTGCGCCTCGCGGCCGATCCCGACCTGCTGGCCGGGGTGACGGCGAAACTCGCGCGCCACCGCGTGACGGCGCCGCTGTTCGACACAGAGCGGTTTTGCCGGCACATCGAGGATGCCTATATCAGGATGTGGCAGCGCTCCCGCCAGGGTCTCCCGCCTGAAAGCTTCGCCGTCGAGGCGAGTCCCCGCTGATCCGGCCCTCTCATCCGCCGGTTGGCACAGGTCAAAAATTCCCGTAAAGCAGGGGCCAACCGCAGATCCGACGCGAGTTTTCGAGCGATGGGCCGCTACAACTTCAAAGAGACCGAGGCCAAATGGCAGGCGTCGTGGACAAAGTCGCGCGCCTTTGCCGCGGCCGCCGATCCGGCCAAGCCCAAGTACTACGTGATGGAGATGTTCCCCTATCCGTCGGGGCGCATCCACATGGGTCACGTGCGCAATTACACCCTGGGCGACGTCGTGGCCCGCCACCGCCGCGCGTTGGGCTTCAACGTGCTACATCCGATGGGCTGGGACGCCTTCGGGCTGCCGGCGGAGAACGCCGCCCGCGATTCGAAGATCCATCCGGCGAAGTGGACCTACGACAACATCGCGACCATGCGTGCGGAGCTGCAGCGCATGGGCCTCTCGCTCGACTGGGAGCGCGAGATCGCCACCTGCCATCCCGGCTACTACGCCCATCAGCAGAAGCTGTTCCTCGATTTCTTCAAGGCGGGCCTGGTCGATCGCAAGGAGGCCTTTGTCAACTGGGACCCGGTTGACCAGACGGTGCTCGCCAACGAGCAGGTGATCGACGGCAAGGGCTGGCGGTCGGGAGCACCGGTCGAGAAGCGCAAGCTCGCCCAGTGGTTCCTGAAGATCACCGCCTATGCCGAGGAGCTGCTCGAGGCGCTGAAAAAGCTCGACCGCTGGCCGGAGAAGGTGCGGCTGATGCAGGAGAACTGGATCGGCAAGTCGTCCGGCGCCGAGGTCCGGTTCGAGATCAAGGGGCGGCCGGACCGGCTGACCGTTTTTACGACGCGGCCGGACACCCTGTTCGGCGCGTCGTTCCTGGCCGTCTCGCCCGACCACGCGCTGTCCGACGAGCTGTCGCAGCGCGATCCGAAGCTGAAGGCGTTCATCGCCGAATGCCGGGCGCGCGGCACCTCGGAGGCGGCGATCGAAGCGGCGGAGAAGCTCGGCTACGACACCGGCTTGCGCGCCAAGCATCCGTTCATCAAGGACAAGGAGCTGCCGGTCTTTGTCGCCAACTTCGTGCTGATCGATTATGGGTCGGGCGCCATCTTCGGCTGCCCGGCGCACGACCAGCGCGACCTCGACTTTGCGCGGAAATACGGCCTGCCGGTGATCCCCGTAGTGTGCCCGCCGGGCGAAGATCCCGCCACGTTCAAAATCGACGATACCGCCTATACCGAGAACGGCACGATCATCAATTCGAACTTCCTCAACGGCCTCGACGTCGAGACCGCAAAGCGCGAGGTCGGCAAGCGCCTGGCGCAGATGGGCGCCGGTCATCCCACCACCGTGTGGCGGCTGCGCGACTGGCTGGTGTCGCGCCAGCGCTACTGGGGCTGCCCGATCCCGATCATCCATTGCGAGTCGTGCGGCATCGTGCCCGTACCCGACAAGGATCTACCGGTCCGCTTGCCCGACGACGTGACGTTCGACAAGCCGGGCAACCCGCTCGACCATCATCCGACCTGGAAGCACGTGAATTGTCCGCGCTGCGGCAAGCCGGCGCGCCGCGAGACCGACACGTTCGACACCTTCGTCGACTCGTCCTGGTATTACGCGCGCTACTGCTCGCCCCGCGCCGACGAGCCGGTGGTCCGCGCCGAGGCCGATTATTGGCTGCCGGTCGATCAATATATCGGCGGCGTCGAGCACGCGATCCTGCATCTCTTGTATTCGCGCTTTTTCACCCGCGCGATGAAGAAGACCGGCTACCTCAACATCGACGAGCCGTTCCAGGGCCTGTTCACCCAAGGGATGGTCTGCCACGAATCGTATCGCAACGAGGACGGCAAGTGGCTGTATCCCGAAGAGGTGAAGAAGCTGCCGGACGGGGCCGTGGTCGACGAAAGCGGCCGGCCGGTCGCGGTCGGCCGCCGCGAGGTGATGTCGAAGTCGAAGAAGAACGTGGTGGCGCCGGCGGGCATCATCGACGCATACGGCGCCGACACCGCGCGGCTGTTCATGCTGTCCGATTCGCCACCCGAGCGCGACTTGGAATGGACCGAGGCCGGCGTCGACGGCGCCTGGCGCTATCTCAACCGGCTGTGGCGGCTGGTCGACGAGCCGAAGGTGCCGCTGCCGGCCGCCGACGCGCCGAAGCCGGCGCAGCTGTCGCCGGCCGCGGAAGCCTCCTGGCGCGGCGCGCACAAGACGATCGCCGCGGTGTCGGACAGCCTTGACCAGTTCAGGTTCAACGTCGCGGTGGCCCAGGTCCGCACGCTGACCAACCAGCTCGAGGAGCTGGACGGCAAAGGCCCGGGCGAGGCGTGGGCGCTGCGCCACGGGCTCGACACGGCGGTGCGCCTGATCGGGCCGATGGTGCCGCACATCGCCGAGGAGCTGTGGCAGAAGCTCGGGCACACGCGAATGCTGTGCTATGAGCCGTGGCCGAAGGCCGATCAGTCGCTCATCGTCGACAACATGGTCACCATCGCGGTGCAGGTGAACGGCAAGCTGCGCGCGACCGTGCCGCTGCCGCGCGACGCCGCGGAGGACGCGGCGCGCGAAGCCGCCCTGGCGCAGCCCAATGTCATCTCGGCATTGGGCGGCAAGACGCCGCGCAAGGTGATCGTGGTTCCCAACCGCATCATCAACATCGTGGCCTGAGACCAGCGAACTTGCCCCATACCAGACACTAGAGGATCACATTTCCTCTGGCGTCATTCCCGCGCCGGTGTCGCGTTCCGCGAGCACCTGGCGGGAATCCATGCGCACGCTGGATGCCGCTTTCGCGGGCATGACGAAGTGAGGAAGGTTCGAGGCTTACGCCTTCCGGCACCAGAACTGATACATCCCGATGAAGGTGTCCGGATTGGCCGTCTCGAAGTCGTGCCACGCGACGAGAGACGTCAGCGCCGCCGGCTCCGGATAACGCCGCCGGAAGGCCTGGATCGCCAGCCGGTCTTCGAACCCCAGGAACTCGAGACCGAGACTTGTCAGGGCGGAGCTGATCTGCCGCAGGGTGAACCGGTGCTCCTGCACATGGAACAGGAGGTCGCGGCATTCGCTGAGGCTGTAGATGCCCCACTGCGCGAGCCCGGCCAGCTCCGGCTCGGCCGCGGCCGCCGCCGGATCGGCGGCCAGCCGTAAGATGTGCTCGCGGCAGCGCCGGATGTCCTGCGGCGACGACGAATAGCCTTGCGCCGCGATCCAGGCGCGCGCCTTGACCACGCTGCGCCGCGCCGTCTCGCTGTAGAGGCCGATCCGCATCAGGCCTGCGTCGCGCAACAGAGTCGTCAGGACCCGCCAGCCGGCGAGGGGATCCCGCAAATGGTGCAGCACGCCCGCGCATTCGATGACGTCGAAGCGCCGCGTCAGCGCGCCCAGCTCGAGGATGTCCGCCTGGGCATATTCGACATTCCCAACGCCGAGCTCCTGCGTCTTGCGCACCGCATAGGCCAGGCTGGCCCGGCTCAAGTCGACCGCCAGGATGCGGGCGTTCGCATATTTGGTCGCCGCGTCGATCGCCTGCCGCCCGGTGCCGCAGCCGGCGATCAGGATCTCCGACCGCTCGGGGAAGGACCTGGCAGAGAACTCGGCCTGTGGAAAGAGCTGCCGCACGATGCGCTCCAGCGGTTCGGCGCGGAGGTGCAGCCCCGCCTTGGTCCACCGCGGATACGGATTCTCCTCGTACTGGCCGCGCACCGCCTGCGACACCGTGTCCTTGACCGGCGACAGGCTCGCGATCGCGCCTTGCAGCGACCGCTCCGCCAGCGGCTCCCGGACCTGGACGCGCAGCAGCGTATCGATCTCGTCGGGCCATTGGCGCTGGAGCAGCTTCGGCGCCCACGCGAAGTCGTGGAGCGCCCGGTACGCCCCCAGGGCTGCAATCCACGCCGGCGGCACCGCCTCACCGCGCTCAAGCAGTGCTGCGATCTCGGCCGCCAGACGCTCGGCCGTCGCCGCTTCTTCGGATGTCTCGGCGAACATGTACTCGTTCAGGAAGCATTGCTGCGCGAGCACGGCGGAGAACGGAAGCGCGCCGATGTCGCGCCGGCCGGACAGGGCGTCCTCCAGCAGGGCCCGCCGCAGCACGGTGAGGCTTCGCTCCACCTCAGGATCGTTCACCGCGGCCAGCTCAAGCACACGAAGCAGCAGCGGAATCGCGGACAGCCGCTGGGCGGTCCGCGCGTAATCGCCGGCGCCCACGGACATCGACACGACTTGCGAAAACTCCGGGTGATGCCGGAGGGCGGCGAAGATGGTTTGAGCGACGATCTTCGCCTGTGTCTCGGGCTGGTCCAACAGCTGCAGAAGGTCGTCGAAGATCTGCGCGTCGACGGTCACGAATGAGAACGCATGACGCGACATGCAGTCCGCCCAGTTCGCCCAGAACTGCGGATGGCCGGGATCGCGGCGGATGGCGGACCGAAAGGACGCAAACGCCGCCGTGTAGTCGCCGAGCTCCAGCTGCGCAAAGCCGAGCCCGTCATAGGCGGCGGCGAAGTCCGGCTTCGCCGAGATGGCGTCCTCGAATGCAGCCGCCGCCTTGGCGAAGTCGCGGCGCTGCGCCTGCAGGATGCCGAGATTGTTTTGCGCTTCGGCATAGTTCGGACGCTGGCGCAGGGCCTCGCGATAGCTGGCTTCGGCGTCGTCGAGGCGGCCGAGGTCTTTCAGCACGTTGCCGAGATTGTTTTGCGCCTCGGGAAAGGCCGGGGTCAGCCGGAGCGCCTCCTCGTAGCTGGCTTTCGCCTCGTCGAGCCGCCCGAGGCGCCGCAGCACGCCGCCGAGGTTGCCATACGCGTCCGCAAAGTCCGGCTTCAGCTTAAGCGCGTCGCGATAGCTGGCTTCTGCCTCGGCCAGTCGGCCGAGCGCCCGCAACGCGTTGCCGAGATTGACCCGGTAATGCGGCACCGACGGCTGAAGCCGGATCGCGCGGCCGATATGGTCGACCGCCAGATCGTGGCGGCCGACTTGATGCGCAACCACGCCCAACAGGTGCAGCGCGTCGGCGTTGTTCGGGTCGGCCGCGAGCACTTGGCGATAAAGCGCCTCAGCTTCGGGCAGCCGGCCGCTTTGATGGATGCGGAGAGCCTGCTGGAAGATTTCGCCGATGGACTGCAATGGCGCTTACGTCGCCGAGCTGCGCAGGCTGTCTTTGAATAAGGCGACAGTGCGCGACCACGCGAGCTCCGCCGCCGCCTTGTTGTAGCGCGCACCACCGGTGTCGTTGTGGAACGCATGTTCGGCGCCAGGATAGACGAACACCTCGTAGGATTTTCCGGCGGCCTTCAATGCCGCTTCGTAGCTCGGGATCCCGGCGTTGATGCGGTCGTCGTTGCCGGCGTAGTGGAGCTGCATCTTCGCCTTGATCTTCGGCACGTCGGCAGGGTCGGGGACGAGCCCGTAGAATGGCGCTCCCGCCGCGAGGTCCGGCGATTTCACCGCCAGCAGATTGACCATGCCGCCGCCCCAGCAGAACCCGACCGCGCCGACGGGACCGGCGGCATCCGGGCGCGATTTCAGATACGCGACCGCGGCGACAAGGTTGTCCGCCGCCGCCGGGCGGTCGAGTTTGGCGATCGCATCGCGCGCCGCGTCTTCGTCGGCGGGCGTGCCGCCGACCGGCGACAGCAGATCGGGGGCGAGCGCCGTGAAGCCTTCGAGCGCCATGCGGCGCGCGACGTCCTCGATATGCGGATTGAGGCCGCGGTTCTCGTGAATGACGATGACGCCGGCGCGGCGCGCCGGCCCGCTCTTCGGCGTCGCCACATAGCCCCGAACGTCGCCGGCAGCACCGCGGTAGGTCACTCGCTCGGTCGCGAGGCGCTGGTCGCCGGGATCGACGATCTCCGCTTGCGCGTAGTTATTCTCGAGCAGCGGCAGGAGCGCACCGGCAGCGGTCGCCCCACCCGCGAGGACGGCGAGCCGCTCGAGGAACACGCGGCGGTCGAGCGGCTTATGCGTGTATTCGTCGTAGAGGCGAATAATACGAGGATCCATAGCGCACCTCCCTCAGGACCTGACCGCGGACGAGTATATCAGGGCTTGCGGCACCAGAACTGATACATGCCGATGAACATGTCCGGATGGGCCGTCTCGAAGCTGTGCCATGCGGTGAGCGAGGTCAGCGCCGCGGGGTCCGGATGCGCGCGGCGAAAGTCCTGGATCGCCACCGGGTCCTCGAAGCCGAGGAACTCGAGGCCGAGCGCGGCGAGTGCCGACTGGATCTGCGGCAATGTGAAGCGATGCTCTTGGACGTGAAACAGCAGATCACGGCATTCGTTCAGGTTGTAGATCTCCCAGTTCGCCAGGGCCGCCAGCTCCGGCTCGGCCGCAGCGGCGGCCGGGTCCGCCGCCAGCCCGAGGATGTATTGCCGGCAGCGCCGTATATCCTGGGGCGAGGCTGAGAAGCCTTTCGCGGCGATCAGCGCCCGCGCTTTGACGACGCCGCGCCGCGCCCGCTCGCTGTAGAGGCCGATCCGCATCACCCCACTAGGCCGCAGCAGCGCCGTGAGCGCCGTCCAGCCGGCCAGCGGGTCGCGCAGATGGTGAAGGACGCCTGTGCACTCGATGAGGTCGAAGCGCTGCGGCAGCGCCGCCAGTTCGAGGATGTCGGCCTGCGCGTAATCGATGGTGGAGAGACCGAGCTCGCGCGTCTTTCGCAGCGCATAGGCGAGGCTGACCCGGCTGAGATCGACGGCCAGCACCCGGGCACCCGCGTATTGGGTCGCGGCATCGATCGCCTGCCGGCCGGTGCCGCAGCCGGCGATCAGGATCTCGGGGTGGCGCCAGCGCTCGCCGGTGAACGCGGTGTGCGGGAAGAGATAACCGAGCAGCCGGTCGAGCGGCTCCGGCCGCGGGTGCAGCGGCGCTTTGATCCATCGCGGATAGGGGCTTTCTTCATATTGGCCGCGGACCGCCAACGACACCGCGTCGGTGATCGGGGACAGGCGCCTGATCCCGTCGAGGAAGGACCGCTCCCCCAGCGGCTCGCGCACCTGGATGCGCAGCAGCGCCTCGATCTGTGCGGGCCAGGGGCGATCAAGCAGCTTCGCGGCCCAGGCGAAACCATGGAGGGGCCGGTACGCGGCGAGGGCCGCCAGCCACGCGGGCGGCACGGATTGGCCTTGCTGGACCTGGGCTGCGACCGTGTCGACCAACCGCTCGGCCAGTGCCGCGTCATCCGCCGTCTCGTCGAACGCGTAATCGTTGAGGAAGCATTGGACGGCGAGTGCGGCCGAGAACGGCAAGCCGCCGATGTCACGCTCGCCGGACGCGGCCAGCCGCAGCAGCGCCCCCCGCAGCGCGGTGAGCGCGCGCTCCACGCCGGGCGCGTTCACGCAGGTCAAGGTCAGCACGCGCAAAAAGAGAGGGATGCCCGACAGGCGTTCGGCGGTCCGCTGGTAGTCGTTGACGTCGCCCGCCGCGGACAGCGCGCGGGAGAACTCCGCATCGTGACGCAGGGCCGCGAACACGGTCTGGGCAACCAGCTGCGGCTGTATCTCCGGCTGATCCAGCAGCCGCAGCAGATCCTGGAACAGCCGCGCATCAACGGACGTGAACGCGAACCCGCGCGCGGCCATGCAGCCCGCCCAGTGCGTCCACGCCCCGGGGTTGGCCGGACCATGCAGAACGGCCGCACGGAACGAGTCGAAGGCCGCCTGATAGTCGCCCATCTCCGCCTGCACGAGACCCAGCGAATCGTGGGCGGCGGCAAACTCGGGCTTCAGGGCGATCGCCGCCTTGAACGCCGCCATCGCTTGGCCGAGCTCGCGACGCCGCGCATGCTGGATCCCCAGCTCATTCTGCGCCTCTGCGTCGGCGTGCTCCCGCGCCGCCCGTAGCTTCACGAAGATCAGCCCGAGCCGCCACAGCGAGCGGAAGAACTCGCGGCCGAACGTTTGGAGCTCCGCCGCGCCGCCGGCAAGCCCAGCCGTGGCCGCGGCGGTCACGATCTCGGCAATCGCTCGCCGGCCGTCGACCTGGTTCAGCATCTGCGCCTGCGCGTCGTCGATCGGCACCTCCAGCCCGGCGCGCGACAGGCGCGCCGGGCGACCCGCCGCCCGGTCCGGCTGCAGCACGGCCACACCCGGACGCCGCACCGGCACGTAGTCCATCGCCTGCGGGCCGGCGAAATCGATCCGGTACTGCGCCATCGGGCGGTCGCGCCGGCAGGCGACGAAGAAATGGCCGGGATTGCACCGGTAGAGGTCGGTGGCTTCCCAGATCGCGGGCTCGGGGAGGGTCGCCAGCCGCGGATAGAGCGCATGATCCGGGCGCAGGGACGCTTCCGGAAAGTAGTGCGAATTCTCGACCCAGCCCTGGAAGGCGAGGCCGGCGGCGGCGACGAAGTCCAGGCAGTCCCTGACCGTGTAGCTGCGCTCGCGCGCATTGAGAAACAGGTCGACGATGCCGGCGTCGAAATTCAAATCAGGGATCTTACCGAGCCCCGGCTTGACCGGATGCTCAGGCGGCAGGGCGGCCAGCGTCTGGTTGACCACGGCGAGCGACGGCACGTCCTGGCGGAGCCCTGCGAACTTGAACAGCGCCTGCATGATCTCGACGCCGACGCGGCCATGGCGGCCGTAGAGATAAACCGCCAACACGCCGTCGCGGCGCAGGCAGCTGCCGAGGCTCTTCAGGCCGGCGACGGGGTCGGCCATGTGGTGAAGGACGCCGGTGGTAATGATCAGATCGAAATCGCGCCCCAAGGTCGGCACGTCCTCGATCGCGAGGCGCAGCAGCTCGAGATTGGCGAGCCCGTGCCTGTCCTTGAGGGTGCGCCCGTGCGCGAGCGAGGCGTCGCTGACGTCGATCCCGAGCACCCGCGAGGCGCGGTTGTGGAACGCGATATCGGCGGCCTGATTGGCGCCGCAGCCGGCAACCAGGATGTCCAGCGGCGCCGGCTCGCGATCCGGCCAGAACAGCCGATGACAGAGCGCTGGATCGCAGGTGTCGCGCCCGGCGCGCGCGTAGGCGTCGAGGTCCTCCGCCGGTTTCGGGTAGACCCACGTGCCGTATTGGCGCGCGATCGCGTCGTCCAGCGGGGAGGGTGCCATGCCGGCTCTTTTGCATGTTTGCCGGGCGTTGTATAGGGCATGGGATGAAGCTCGATAGCCGCAGTACCGCCCGCTTCCTGAAGTCTCCCGATGCCGCCGTGCGCGCGGTTCTTTTGTTCGGGCCGGATGCCGGCCTGGTGAAGGAACGCGCCGAGGCGCTGGCGCGAACCGTGGTCGAGGATCTGGCCGATCCGTTTCGCGTCGCCGATCTCAGCGGCGATACGATCTCCGGCGATCCGGCGCGGCTGGCCGACGAGGCGGCGGCGATCGCGATGACCGGCGGCCGCCGCGTGGTACGCGTTCGCGATGCTGGCAACGACACGTTCGAAGCGTTCGAGAGCTTCCTCGATCACCCGATGGGCGACGCACTGATCGTCGTCGAGGGCGGCGAGCTCGACGGCCGTTCGGCGCTGCGCAAGCTCTTCGAGAAGGCGGGCAACGCGGCGGCCATTCCGTGTTATCGCGACGAAGGGGCGGATCTGGCGGGGGTGGTGCGCGAGACGCTCCAACGCGCGAAGGTGAAGGTCGACGACGATGCGCTGGCGTGGCTGGTGGACCGGCTGGGCGGCGACCGGCTGGTGACGCGCGGCGAGATCGAAAAGCTGGCCCTCTATGTCGGCGCCGGGAACACCGCGACGCTCGAGGACGCGCGCGCGCTCGTCGGCGACTCAGCCGAGATCGGCTTCGACGATCTGGTCAACGCCACCGCGGCCGGCGATGTTGCCGAGATGGAGCGCGCCCGCGCCCGGCTCGACGGCGAGGGCATTCCCGCCATCGCGCAGTTGCGCGCGGCTCAGCGGCACTTCACGCGGCTTCACCTGTGCAGCGGCATGATCGCCGCCGGCCGCGACGAAAAGGGGGCGATGATGGCGCTCCGACCGCCCGTGTTCTGGAAGGAGGAGACCGCGTTCCGCGCCCAGCTCAAGCGCTGGACCGCCGCCCGGCTCGCGGCGGCGCTCAGGCGCCTTCTCGATGCGGAGATCCAGTGCAAATCGCCGGGGGCGCCGAGCGACCTGATCGCAGCGCGCTGCCTGATGGCGCTGGCGACGGGTGTCGCCTCGCGGGGCTAGCCAAGCCGCGACATTTCCATCGGCGGCCATTTCGAAGCATATTGTCCGGTAAGGGACTCGCGGTCTGCCGCCCGGCGGACCCGCCCTTGCAACCGACGCGGCTTGAAGACGTAACGACAAAAGATTCGGAGGATCGCGATGCGCGCGGCACCCAGCTTGGTGTTGGGATTTCTTCTGTTGGCCGGTCTCACGGCCGGCGGTCCGGCGATAGCCCAGGCACCGGCGGCCGACCCGGTCGCGCGCGGCGAATACCTGGTGCGGGCCGCCGACTGCATGGCGTGCCATACGGTACCCGGCAAGGCGGCGTTTGCCGGCGGCCGGCCGCTCAAGCTGCCGTTCGGCACGATCTACTCGCGCAACATCACGCCGGACCGCGACACCGGCATCGGCAGCTGGAGCGACGACGAATTCGTGCGCGCCATGCAGCAAGGGATCAGCAAGAACGGCGAGCATCTCTATCCCGCCTTTCCCTACACCTCGTATACGAAGCTCTCGCGCGAGGATGATCTCGCCATCAAGGCCTTTCTGTTCAGCCTGCCGCCGGTGCGCAACCCGGTCCCGGCGGCGGCGTTGTCGTTTCCCTACAACCAGCGCTGGGCGATGGCGGCGTGGAACCTGCTGTTCAATCCCAACGAGCGCCTGACCCCCGATCCCGCCAAGCCAGCCGACTGGAACCGCGGCGCCTATCTGGTCGAGGCGCTGGGCCATTGCGGCGAATGCCACACCCCGCGCCGGTTCACCCAAAGCCTCGACAACTCGCGGAAATTCGCCGGCGCCGTGACCGAAGGCTGGAAAGCCGACAACATCACGGCGGACACGCAGTCCGGTGTCGGCGGCTGGTCCGACGAGGCGCTCGTCTCGTATCTCTCCACCGGTCATGCCGACGGCCACAGCTCGGCAAGCGGGCCGATGGCCGAGGCGATCGCCGACGGGCTCGCTTATCTGACGCCGGAGGACCTTCGCGCCACCGTGGTCTATTTGCGCACGGTGCCGGCGATCTCGAACATGCCGGCCGTGGCGGAGGCACCGCCCGCCACTAAATCGGCCGCGCCGCCACAGACGCTGGGCAGCCGCATCTTCGCCGGCGAATGCCAGAACTGCCACCGCTGGGACGGCAGCGGCGCGCAAAGCCGCTATGCGACGCTCATCCGAAGCCGGACCGTCAACGATCCCGAGGGAACCAACCTCGCCGCGATCCTCATCGGCGGCAGCACCGTGCAGTATCCGACCGGGCGGGTCTTCATGCCGCCGTTCGGAAAGGGCCGCTCGGACGACGAGCTCGCCGCGGTCGCGAACTTCGCCAATGCCTATTTCGGCAATGGCACGGCGCATCTCACCGCGGCCGACATCGACCACATCCGCAAGATGCTGCCCTAGGCCCTTCGAGTCGGGCGCTCCCGGTCAGGCACTGGCGAGGCCGGCCTTCACCCGATCCGGCGTCATCGGCAGCGCGCGCAGCCGCTTGCCGGTCAGCGCGAACAGCGCGTTGGCGACGCAGGGCGCCACCATCGGCAGCGCCGCCTCACCGATGCCCTTGGGCGGGTTGTCGGTCGCGATGATCTGCACGTCGATCTCGGGCATTTCCGACATGCGCAGAACCGGGTAGTCGTAGAAATTGTTCTGCTCCACGGACCCGTTGGCGACCGAGACTTGCTCCTTCAAGGTCTGGCTGAGGCCGAAGATCACATTGCCCTCGGTCTGCGCCACGATGCTGTCGGGATTGATCGCGATCCCCGGGTCGAGGGCGATCCAGAAGCGGTGCGCTCGGATGATGCCGGTCTGCCGGTCGACCGAGATCTCGCCCACCGCAGCGGTATAGGTCTGCACCACTTCGGAGTAGCAGAAGCCGAGCGCGTGGCCCTCGGCCACCGGCTTGCCCCAGCCCGATTTCGCGGCAACCGCCTGGATCACGGCTGTGGCGCGCGGATTATTCTTCAGCAGTGCCAGGCGGAACGCGACCGGGTCCACCTTGCGGTCGGCAGCCAGCTCGTCGATGAAGGATTCGATGACGAACTTGTTGTAGCCGGCGCCGATCCCGCGCCAGGCGGCGAGGCCGACGCCGCGCTTCTCGCGCAGATACGCGATCGACTGGTTCGGGATCTCGTACTCATGCTTCGAACCCTCGAGCACGATGCCGTCGAGCCCTTTGTTGCCTTCGAGCGCCTTCTCGCCGCCGCGATAGGCGACGACGGATTCGCCGACCACGCGATGGCGCCAGCCGATGACCGCCCCCGATCCATCGAGGGCGGCCTGCACGTAATGCCCGGTCATCGGCCGCATCTTGGCCGACTTCACGTCCTGCTCGCGCGTCCAGATCAGCTTGACCGGGCGCTCCACCGCCTGCGCCAGGGTCAGCACCTCGGCGATCATGTCGGGTGGGCTGCGCCGACCGTAGCCGCCGCCGAGCAGATATTGGTGCAGCTTGATGTTCTCGGGCTTGGTCTTGAGGAAAGCCGCGGCCGCGCCGGTGGCGAGGCTGGTCCCCTGCGAGCCGACCCAGATCTCGGCGCCGTCGCCCGCCGGATTGATCGCGGCGGTGATGTTCATCGGCTCCATCTGTGCGTGATAGACGTACTCGGAGCTGTATTGCGCCGAGAGCACCTTGGCGGCCTTGGCGAACGCGCCGTCGGGATCGCCTTGCGCCACGAAGTCGACGCCCTTGTCGTCGAGCTTGGCGGCGCGGGCCATGAACTCCTTGAGCCCCGCGTCGCTGCGATAGCTGTCGGCGGGCGCCTTCGACCATGTGACCTTGAGCGCCTCGCGCCCGGCGAACACCGCCTCGACGCTTTCGCCGACGATGCCGACCGAGTTTTTCATCGGCACGACTTTCAGCACGCCGGGGATGGCGAGCGTCGCCTTGTCGTCGACGGCGTCGGGTGCGGCCTCTTCGACCGGCGCCTGCAGCACGGTCGCGTAGACCATGTTGGGCACCCGCACGTCGATGCTGTACTGCGCCGCCCCCGTGGTCTTGCCGGGGATATCGGCGCGCGGCGTATCCTTGCCGAGGATGCGATAGTCGGCGAGCTTCTTCAGCTCCGACTTGTCGACGGCCGGCATGGTGTCGGGCACCTGCGCGAAGCCGGCGATGTCGCCGTAGGAGAGACGGCGGCCGCTCGCCGCATGGACGACAACGCTGGGCTCGGTGTGAACGTCCGCGAGCGGCACACCCCATTTGTCCGCCGCCGCCTGCATCAGCACGCGCCGCACGGCGGCCGCCTGCAGGCGGATCTTGTCCCAATAGCCGCGGGTCGAGCCGCTGCCATAGGTGACCATCATGCCGCCGAAGATCGGGTTGCCGAAGATCTCGGGCTTGATCGGCGGATAAAGGGCGCTGACCTGCGACCAGTCGGCGTCCATCTCTTCGGCGAAGATCATGGTGAGGCCGGTCATCGACCCCTGACCCATCTCGGACACCGGGATGGCGAGCGTGATCGCACCGTCAGTGCCGATCGTCGCCCAGGCGCCCACGGCCTTGGACGCGGCGTCGGCCGCCAGTGCGGCGTTCGGCCGCTCGAACAGCGCGGTCGGCACCGAGAGCGCGAAGGTGAGGCCGGCGCTGCCGGCGAGGAACCCGCGGCGCGAGACTTTACCTGAACGAACTGGGGCTGAGCGAACTGGAGCCAAGCGTTCGGTCGTGGCCATGGCTTACGCTCCCTTCTTCGCGGCGAGCTCGATCGCCCGCACGATGCGCGGATAGGTGCCGCACCGGCAGATATTGCCGTCCATGTGGCGGACGATGTCGTCGCGGCTCGGGCTCTTGTTCTTCGTCAGCAGCTCGGCGGCCTGCATGATCTGGCCGGACTGGCAGTAGCCGCATTGCGGGACCTGCAGCTCGACCCAGGCTTGCTGCAGCGGATGATCGCCGTTCGCCGACAGGCCTTCGATGGTGGTGACCTTCTTGCCGGCGACGTCGGAGACGGCGGTCTGGCAGGAGCGCACGGCCTGCCCGTCGAGGTGTACCGTGCAGGCGCCGCACAACCCGGCACCGCAGCCGTATTTCGTGCCAGTCAGCTGCAGGTGCTCGCGGACGACCCACAGCAGCGGGGTCTGCGGAGCAACGTCAACCTCGACGGGCTTGTCGTTGAGCGTGAATCCGATCGGCGCCATGCGCGACCTCCCAAATTCCTTGCGGGCCAAATTTCTTCAGGGCCGACTCTACCCCAATCAGCCGGCGCAATCATCCAGCGGAGAGGCTCGGCCCACCCGCGCCACAGCCCCCTTATGCACTACCGGATGAGCTAGGCGCCACGCCGGGTCAATGCGCGATGCGGGCGGCGCCGAGCGTGGCCCCGCTGGCGACGAGACCGTGGCCGGTTGCTTCCAGGATCTCCTGCTCAGTCGAATGATCCTTGAGGATGTTGTCGGCCTTGGTGACCGAGACGGTCATCTTGGTCATGTTGTAGGTCACGTTCTCGAGATCGATTCGCACCGTGCGGTCCCACGTGCTGGCCCGCAGCTGGCGACCGTCGGCGGTGGTCGAATCCTCATTCAGCTTCATGTCCAGGTGGGTCAGAGTGCGTCGGGCCGCATCGCGCACCTCTTCGATCGGGGCGGTGAACGTACGCTCGCCCTCCTGCATGTAGGGCGGGGCGATCACCCCATCCAGCGCGCAAGCCTGGAGGACCAACGTGGTCACCGCCAACAGGACAAGCCGTTTCATCTTTTTCCTTCGCCTCCGCGGCCTTCGTGCCTTCTTGATCAATCTGAGCATCCCTATGCCGCAAAAGGAGACGGGAGCCGTGATAAAACCAGGGCGGGAGGGGCCACCGTCCGGGTCTTTACAGATTTTTATGCAATTTTTCGTAAAATTGGCCCTTAGAAACTATAAAGGCTTGTCTTAAATGGCGATTCCGCCATTTATACCCGGACCCATCACCTATAACGGTGCCCGACCCTCGGCCGAGGTGGCGTCTGCCATCCACAAGGCGAGTGCGACCACCGGGGTCGACTTCGGCTATCTGGTCGCCCAGGCCGGCCAGGAGTCGAGCTTTCGGCCGGACGCCAAGGCCGGAACGAGCAGTGCCGCCGGGCTTTATCAGTTCGTCGACTCGACTTGGCTGAGCATGATCCGCGACAAGGGTGCTGCCTACGGGCTGGGCGACCTTGCCTCGCAGATCGCCACCGCGGGCACCGGCTCGCGCGTTGCCGACCCGGCGACCAAGCGCAAGATCCTCGACCTGCGCAACGACCCGGCGATCTCCTCGGCCATGGCCGCCGAATACGCCAAGTCCAACCGCGCCCAGCTGGCGCAAACCCTCAATCGCACGGTGAATTCGACCGATCTCTACATGGCGCATTTTCTCGGCGCCTCGGGGGCGGGGAAGTTCCTGTCGGCGCTCGACGCGGCCCCGGGCACGTCCGGCGCGAAGCTGCTGCCGGACGCGGCGGCGGCCAATCGCGGCGTGTTCTATGACGCGCAGGGCACGCCGCGCACCGTCGCCCAGATCTACGACCACTACGCCAGCCGATTCGGCGATGCGGCGCGGCAGATGGCAGCCGCCACGCCGGCCGCCCATCCGACCGTCGGCTCGTTCTCGTCGGCATCCGCGGCGCACGCGGCAATCCTGACGGCGCTCGCCGGCGAGAAGCTCTCGCCGGTCACCATCGAGGCGTTGATGAAGCTCGGCGTGCCCGGCGCCCTCGTCCGCCACGCGAAAACCACCTGAACCACGGAAAAGTTACCGGCGGGAACGATCGTTACCGCCAGGGAACTTCTTGACCTTTCGTCCCATTTCCTCTTGATACGCAGCGGTCCCCCCGCAATCGTCGCAAGAGGAGAAGGTCGATGAAGCCTGTCCGCATTTTCGGCATGTCGGGAAGCCTGCGCAAAGCCTCCTACAACACGGCGACCTTGCGCGTCGCGGGCACGCTGCTGCCCGAGGGGGCGACGCTCGAGACCTTCGATCTCTCGCCCATCCCGCTCTACAACGACGACGTGCGCGCCGCCGGCTATCCGCCGGTCGTGCAGGAGCTGCGCAGCAAGATCGACGCCGCCGACGCCATTCTCTTCGTGACGCCGGAATACAATTATTCGATGTCGGGCGTGCTGAAGAACGCGATCGACTGGGCGTCGCGGCCGCCGGGACCGCCGCTCAGCAAGAAGCCGGTCGGCATCATGGGCGCGACGATGGGCCTGTGGGGCACCACGCGCGCGCAATATCACCTCCGCCAGTGCTGCGTGTTCCTCGACCTCTATCCGATCAACAAGCCGGAAGTCCTGATCGCCCAGGCGCAGACCAAGTTCAACGACAAGGGCGAGCTCACCGACGACACCACCAAGCAGGTGATCCGCGAGCACCTGGTGAATCTGATCGGCTGGGTCCGCCGGATGCAGGCGCAGGTCTAGAGCGAGACTCACACGTCTTTTCCGTCATGCCCGGACTTGTTCCGGGCATCCACGTCGAGCTGAATAAACAACCTTACTCGTTGCACACCGACGTGGATGGCCGGCACGAGGGCCGGCCATGACGAAGAGGGAGAGTGTCGCCCTGCGGGCCTACAGCTTCTCCTGCAGGAAACGCAGAATGCGCGGCGCCGCGACGCCGGAATAGGAGCCCGTCTCCTCGATCGGGTCCGACGCCCAGAAATGCGGAGCACCGGGGATGATCACGGTGCGCACGTAATAGCCCGCCTGCTTCAGCGCATCGCGGAACGGCAGCGCCTGGCTGGGCTGGTCGACGATGTCGTCCTCGCTGCCCCAGGCGAGATAGAACGACGGCGCGTTGGGCCGCACCGTGACGTGGCTGAGCGGCGAGGCGTCGAAATAGAGCTTGCGGTCGTCGAACAGCGGCTTGCCGAGGAATTTCGCGACGATCGAATCGCGCGGCCGGCTGCTGAGGTCGTGGTTCCACTGCGCGGCCACATCGTACACGCCGTAGAACGAGACCACCGCCTTGACGCGCGTGCTCAGGCTGACGTGCGGATCGTCGCGATACACCCCGGCGAACAGCTCGCTGTCGCCCGCCAGCCCCACCATGGCGGCGAGGTGCCCGCCCGCCGAATCGCCCATCACGCCGATGCGGTCCGGGTCGATATTGAACTCGCTAGCGCGGCCGCGCATGAGCTGGACGGCGGCGCGCATGTCGTGCACCGCCTGCGGGAAGACCGGCTTGTCCGGCTTCGACAGCCGATACTCGATGCTGAACAGCGCGATCCCGGCCCGCGCCAGGTACGGCCCCCAAAACCGGTACGAGCTGCGGTCGCCCTGCTGCCATCCGCCGCCGTGGGCCGCCACCATGACGGGTGCCCGGTCGCTCCGTTTGGGCGCATAGAAATCGCCGACCAGGTGAACCCCGTCGTGAACCGCGTATTCGACCGCCTGGCGGGTCGTCACTTCATAGGTTTGGGCCATGGCTCCGCTCATCAGAGTGATGCCAGCGAAGCCTAGCAGAACCGCCATTGGCCCTCCGAGAATTTTCATTCGCTTCCTCCCCGACAGATCTCGGCGCCAGGGTAGCACGGGCCGGCTCCCCCGCCCCTCCGCCGGCGTGTCAGAGACAGGGCGGGAACAGTTCGGGCGTCACTGCGTTTGTTGATCGCTCGGCTGTCCACGGCTTGACCGCCGGCAACCCTGGATTTCGGCCCTCACGATGGAGCAACCGCCCGCCGCGAAGCCCGTATTCGGCTGGCGCGCGGCCGTATGGCCGCTGATCGCGGCCGGGATCCTGGCTCTGGGCATCGAGGTACCTCTCAAGGTTGTACCGCTGAAAAAAGAGAAGGCCGAGGCCGAGACCATCCCGCCGCGCATCCACATCGAACGGCCGGCGCAGATCGGCGTCGCGTCCTGGTATGGGGACCGCGAAGCCGGTCGCCTGACTGCCAACGGCGACGTCTTCGACCCGCAGCGGCTCACCGCCGCCCATCGCACCTTGCCGCTCGGCACCGAGGTGCGGGTCACTCATCTCCGCAACGGCAAGTCGATCGTGGTCGTGGTCAACGATCGCGGCCCCTATATCCACGGCCGGGTCATCGACCTGTCGATGGGAGCGGCGGAGGCGCTGCGGATGAAGCCGAAGGGCCTGGCCCGGGTGAAGATCGAGATCATCAGCGAGCCGACGATGCCGCTGAAGGTAGCCAAGCGGGCGCTGAAGAAGCTGCCGAAGGACCAGAGCCGACGGCTCGTGGCGATGCCGCCCTCCCCACCACCATCCACGCCCAAACCGAATCCAAGCGAGTCGCTGGCCGAAGGCATGAATTCTCGCTGAGCCCGCGTCGCGTGCTACAACCGCCGCCGAATCAAGGGCGGTGGGGAGAGCACATGCGACGGTGGCTGCTGGCGACACTTCTTGTCATGGCCGGCGCTTTGCCTGTCGGCGCGCAGACGACGGATCAGTACCCGAACCGGCCGGTCAGATTCGTTGTCCCCTTTCCGCCCGGCGGCAGCTACGACGTGATCGCGCGGCTGCTCGGCCGCTATATCTCGGAGCGCTGGGGCCAGCAGATCATCGTCGACAACCGCAGCGGTGCCGCTGGCAATATCGGCAGCGAATACGTTGCCCGCTCCAAGCCCGATGGCTACACGCTCCTGGTCTTCGGCGACGGGCTGCTGATCAACCAGAGCCTGTATAGCAATCCGCCCTACGACAGCGAGCGCGACTTCGATCCGATCACCCTGGCGGCGATCTCGCCGCAGATGCTGGTCGCCAATCCCGGGCTCGGCGTCAAAACCATCGCGGACCTGGTTGCGCTGGCGAAGACCAGGCCCGGCCAGATCAACTACGGCACCGCCGGCGCCGGCACGCCCGGCCATCTCGGGGGCGAGCTGTTGAATCGGCTCGCCGGCATTCAGCTCGTCCACGTGCCGTATCGCGGCGGGGCGCAGACCATGCAGGACGTGGTGGCCGGCCAGATCGAGCTCGTCTTCACCGGCATGCCGGCGACCCTCGGCCAGATCCGCGCCGACACCGTGCGTCCGCTGGGCGTGTCGTCGCGCAAGCGCTCGCCGACCCTGCCCGACGTCCCGGCGATCGCCGAGACCATTCCCGATTTCCACGTCAACACGTGGTACGGCGTGCTGGCGCCCAAAGGCACGGCCCGCGAGATCATCACCAAAGTCGGCGACGACGTGCGCACGGTGTTGAAGCTGCCCGCCCTTCGCGACCAGCTGATCGAGCAGGGCTTCGAGCCGGTCGGCGGCACCGCCGCGGAGCTCGCGGCCACCATCCACGATGATTCGCCGTTCTGGCGCGACCTCATCGTCCGCTCGGGCGCGCACGCGGAGTGACCGCCGGGGCGGGGAATAATCTACAACGCTGGGCCGGTCTTCTGAGAACGGCCATCCGTTCGGGCGCGGCCGGCGCGTGCCTTGTGCTATAGGGGAAGCCATGCGGGAATTCGACAGCTACGACAGGGTCGCCAAGGGCCTGCATTGGCTCATCGCCGCACTGCTCGCGGTCCAATACGTGATCGCCTATTTCATGCCGCATATCGGCCGCAACACGCCGAATGAAGGGCTGGTGAACCTCCATCTGTCCTTCGGCGGGCTGATCCTGGTGCTGGTCATCTTGCGGCTGGCGTGGCGTCTGACCCATCCGGTGCCGCCGCCCGGCGGCACCGCGGCGCGCTGGCTTCAGATCGCCACCCGCACCGGCCACGGGCTGCTGTATGCCGTCCTCCTGATCATGCCGCTGATGGGTGGGCGAACGCGGGGTTTCGCGGCTTCCAGGTGAGCCTGTTCAATCTCGTGCCGCTGCCGGCCCTGGTCCAAAAGGGCTCGCCGCTCGGCCGCGAGCTCGGCAACATCCACTCGCTGGTCGGCTGGTATTTCCTGATCCTGATCGGCCTGCACATCGCGGCCGCGCTCTATCACCGCTTCGTGCTGCGCGACGACGTGCTGGCCCGCATGCTGCCGGCGCGCTGATCGCTTAAGTCGGCGCTTTAATCCGGCGGGTTCGCCGCCGACGGCCACAGCAGGCGACACGGTTTCCCTTCCGCCGCGATCGGCGTTAACTATGGGCGACCAGAACCGCGCCAAGCGGGTCTGCGGCTCGAGGACGCATTCATGAAGCTCGCCAAACATAATCGCTACGAGTACAGCCCCATCACCGAGCGCCGCCCCTTCCTGTGGCCAGGCGGCAAGCGGCTCGCGTTCTATGTGGCGCTCAATGTCGAGCATTTCACCTTCGGCAGCGGCCTCGGGCATACGCCGACGGCCCTCGCGCCACCGCCGGACCAGCGCAACTACGCCTGGCGCGACTATGGGCTCCGCGTTGGCATCTGGCGGATCTTCGACCTGATGGAGCAGCTCGGCTGGCCGCTCTGCCATCTGATTAATTCGACCGTGTGCGAGAACCATCCGCCGATCGTGCAGCGCATCAAGCGGCGCGGCGACGACATCATCGGGCACGGGCGGACCAATTCCGAAAGGCAATCGGATCTCGACGAAGCGGGCGAGGCGACGCTCATCCGCGAGGCCACGACCGTGCTGGAACAATCCATCGGCCGACGTCCGAGAGGCTGGATGGGGCCGTGGATCGCCGAAACGGCGGTCACACCGGACCTGCTGAAAGAAGCGGGCTACGACTTCGTCATGGATTGGCCGGCGGACGATCAGCCGTTCTGGATGCGCACACGATCGGGCCCCCTCATGTCGGTGCCCTATCCGATCGAGGTGAACGACAGCCCCACGATGCTGACCCGGATGCAATCGGCGACCGACTTTGCGCAGATGATCCGGGATCAGTTCGAGATGATGCTGCGCCTGTCGGACAAGGCGGCCCTGGTCTGCGGCGTGTCGCTCCACACATTCTGCGTCGGCCAGCCGTTCCGGCTGGCGCAGCTCGAGCGCGCCCTCGCCTTCGTCAAGGACCATCCCCGGTTCGCCGATGTCTGGGTCACGACGCCGACGGAGATCGCCGCCTACGCGGCCAGCCTCCCGGCGGGAACGATCCCGGGGAGCGGCTGAAGGCGTTCAACCTGTCGCGGCGTCTGGCATCGTCGAAAACGCTAGGTCGCCGTCGGATTGGCCACCGCTACAGCTTCGATGGAGAATCCTGCTGTGTACGAGGAACTGGCACGGCGGTTCTTGTGAGATGGCTCATTACGCCACGAGTGAACAAACGTGGCGGACAGACGGACCTGAACGGGTCGTGAAATGAATGACGAGGATTCGAAGGCAAGTTTGGGCGACGCCGTCGATTGGCTGTCGTCTTGCGCCAAACTGCCGGCCGAAGTCGAAGCGAAGGCGCGGCTTCTGTTGCTCGATACCTTCGGCTGCCTGGTAGCGGGGCTCCGGCATGGCGAGGTCCGCAAATTCGGTCAGGCGTTGAGCCACGCATTTCCCGGCCATGCGGCCTGGCCCGCATCGGATATTGCGCTCGCCCCGGCAGGTCTCGCCGCATTGGGTGCTGCGGCCGCATGCTGGGATGAAGCCTGTGAAGGCAATGCGTCGGCGCACGGTCGCCCGGGGCTTCCGGTCGTTCCCGCCGTGCTGGCGTTCGCCGTGGACCGGGATATCGGCCTTGCCGATCTGCTGCTCGCGTTGGTGACCGGCTATGAGGTCGGCACGCGCGCGGGCGAGCTGTGGCGTATTCCACCGGGCTGGCATGTCGATGGGAGCTCGCATTCCCTCGGTGTTGCGGCGGCTGTGGCGCGCCTCACCTCGGGAGCCGGGGCTATCCAGCCGGCGATCGAAGCGGCCGCCTGTCAGATTCCGGCAAGCCTTTATTTGCCCATTCGATCCGGTTCTGTCCTGCGCAACACCTATTCCGCCCATGCGGCCTTGCTGGGGATGCTCGCCGCCGCCGCGGCGGATGCGGGTTTCGACATGCCGCGCGGCGCCTTGGATGAAGGGCGGCACCAGGTGCTGCGCAGCGCAAATGCTGGCCGCGCGACGCCACCCGGCCATTGGACCATTCTCGACGGCTATCTCAAACCCTTCGCCGGGGTACGGCATACGCATTACGGCGCTGAAGCCGCGTTGCGGCTTCGCGGGAATCCTGCATTTTCGGTCCAAGAAATCGAGGCCATCACGCTTCAGATCTATGCCGAGGCCGTCCAGTATTGCGGCAATCGTGCGCCGCGCACCGCGATCCAGGCGCAGTTCAGCCTCTCCTATGCGGTGGCGGCGGCACTCGTGCTTGGCGATCTCGGACCGGAGGCTTACACGGACCTCGCCGAGCCGCGAATCGCGCGCCTCGAGCAGATGATCGTCGTGGACATCGACTCCGACCGCGGCCGGCGCGGCGCGAAACTCAGTATCGATCTGGGCGGCAAGCGGTTGACCGAAAGTGTCGACGACATCGTTGGAGACCCTGAAATGCCGATGACCAGGGACGGCGCGCTGAGGAAATTCCAACGCTATGTCGAACCGGCCCTCGGCCGCCGCCACGCGGACGCGTTGGCGGCCTTCTTTCTGGATGGCGATGCGGGCGCATCCGTGCGCCGATGCTTTACCTTGGCGGACTGACGGGGACACTCATGGCACTCATGACGGCAAAGAGCTCGAAGCGAATGATGCGACTGCAAGAAGAGGCGAGCGTTGGGTCGCGTTGGTCGCGGCGTGCCGTGCTGGGGGCGACGCTGAGCCTTCCCTTCATGCGCACAGCCAAAGCGGACACCTATCCTGCGCGCATCCCGCACATGATCGTTCCGTTCCCGGCCGGCGGCCCGACCGACGTGCTGGCGCGTATAGCGGCGGGGCAAGTCGGCCCGCGTTTGGGCTCGCAGATCGTGGTGGAGAACAAATCCGGCGCAGGCGGCAACATCGCCGCTGAATTCGCCGCCCGCAGCGAGCCGGATGGCTACACTATTCTTGTCGCGGGCCAAGCGATCCTGGCGATCAACAAGGCGCTGTACAACAGAGTCACCTATGATGCCGCCACCGATTTCGTCTTCATCGGCATGCTGGGCGTCATCGCCAATGTGCTTCTGGTCAACCCGAACACCGTCCCCGTCAATTCCGTCGCCGAGCTGATCGCGCTCGCCAAGGAGAAGCCGGGCGAGATTTCCTACGGCTCGAATGGTCCAGGGTCGCTGACCCATCTCACCACCGCGATCCTGGCGCACCAGGCCGGCGTCGACCTGCTGCACGTGCCGTATCAGGGTGCAGCACCCTTGATGACCGATCTTATCGCCGGCCGGATCGGCATGACGTTCACCGCCGCGTCGGCAGCGCTTCCGCTCGTTCAGTCGGGTCAATTGCGGGCGCTGGCGGTGACCACCGGCACACGCAGCCGCTTTAGTCCAGACATCCCGACTCTGGTCGAGAGCGGCTTTCCGACCCTCGATGCGCCGACCTGGTTCGCCGCGGTCGTACACGCCAAGACGCCGCAGCCGATCATCGAGCGGTTACGCGCGGAGTTCAATGCCGTGATCACCAGCCACGTTTACGCGAAGGCTCTCGAGCAGCAGTCGATGGAGGTGATGGCGGTCCCTCCCGATACAGCGGATGAGTTTCTCACCAGGGAACGCAAGCTGTGGACGGACGCCGTCAAGCTGACCGGCGTGACCTTGGATTGAGGACAGATCGACCCCCTCGTCCGGGCCGCCAGGTTTCACCATATAAGGACGGAACAGTTTCGTTGGCGCGGACGTAAGTCTGCGCGGATCGCTTTTGAGGGTGGATGAAATGGAAATGATCTCAAATAGATGCATGTTCCACCTCGGTTATGCGCTGGCGGCGTTTGCAGTCGTGGCCATGACGCCGGCACCGGCGCGGGCGGATTTCTTCGACGATGTGCGGCGAACCTTCCAGACCGATATCCCGCATTTCTTCCAGGACGACATTCCCTGCGCGTTTGGCGGGCAGCCGACCAGCGGCACCAAGAAGGCGTGCAAATCAGCCCCGGCTCAGCAGGCGAAGCCAGCCGCCAAGCAGAGTCCCCCGCCTGACGTCCCCGACGCGAACGCGCCAGTCACGAACGCGCCGCGCGACACCATCGAGCAGAAACAGCTGGCACCGGCCGGCGCGTCCCCGGGTTCCGATTGACGTTCGCCCCTACAGCACCGCGTCGGTGCGCGGGTCGATCAGGTGCATGTGGGCGAGATCGGCTTCGAGCTGCATGGTCTGCAGGGCACCGGCGCAGCGTGACGGATCGACGCGGCCGCAGGTCTCGGTGCCGCTGACGCCGAAATAGACCATGGTCTCCATGCCCATCGGCTCGACGACGTCGAGCATGGCGGGGAAGGCCTGGCGGTCGGCGCCGTTGCCGCGTGGCTCGGTGATGTGCTCGGGCCGGAGGCCGAACACCAGCTCCTGGCCGACATGGGTGCGGTAGCGGGCCTTGCGGTTTTCAGGGACGCGGAACGCCATCGTGTCCGACAGGCGCACGCTGAGGCCGACGCCGTTCTGCTCCAGCCGGCAGGGCAGGAAATTCATCGCCGGCGAACCGATAAAGCCCGCGACAAAACGCGTCTTCGGCGTGTGGTAGAGCTCGTTCGGCGTCCCGATCTGCTCGATCCGCCCCTGGTTCATCACCACGACGCGGTCGGCCAAGGTCATCGCCTCGACCTGGTCGTGGGTGACATAGACCGTGGTCGTCTTCACCTTCTGGTGGACGCGCTTGATCTCGGTGCGCATCTGGACGCGCAGCTTGGCGTCGAGATTGCTGAGCGGCTCGTCGAACAGGAAAACCTTGGGGTTGCGGACGATCGCGCGCCCCATCGCGACGCGCTGCCGCTGGCCGCCCGAGAGCTGCTTCGGCCGGCGTTCGAGAAGGTCGGTGATGTCGAGGATCTGGGCGGCGTGCTCGACGCGCTCGCGGATCTCGGCCCGCGGTAGCCGCCGCAGACGCAGCCCGAACGACATGTTCTCGAACACCGTCATGTGCGGGTAGAGCGCGTAGTTCTGGAACACCATCGCGATGTCGCGGTCCTTGGGCGGGATATCGTTCACCACCTCGCCGCCGATATAGATCTCGCCGTCCGAGATGTCCTCGAGGCCGGCGATCATGCGCAAGGTCGTGCTCTTGCCGCAGCCGGACGGGCCCACCAGCACCACGAACTCCTTGTCGGGGATGTCGAGGTGGATGCCGCGCACGGCCTCGACCTCGTCATACCGCTTCATCACATTGCGCAGCGCTACCGTCGCCATGCGTGCTCTCCGGCCAGCTCTCTAGGTTTCAGCCCTTGGTCGCACCGGCGGTGAGGCCGGCGATGTAATAGTCCATCAGGAACGCGTAGATGATCAGCGGCGGCGTCGCCGCCAGCAGCGCACCCGCCATCAGGCTGCCCCACTGGAACACGTCGGCGCGGATCAGGCTGGTCACCGTGCCGACGGTCAGCACCTGCTGGTCGGCGCTGTACAGGAACGCCATCGGATAGACGAACGCCGCCCACGACACGGTGAAGGCGAAGATCGTCGCCGCGATGATCCCGGGCAGCGCCACCGGCACGAAGATCCGCAGCAGCAGCTGCATGTAGCCGGCGCCGTCGATCACCGCCGCCTCGTCGAGCTCCTTCGGGATCGAGCCGAAATAGCCGATCATGATCCAGGTGCAGAACGGCACGGTCAGGGTCGGATAGACCAGCACCATGCCCCAGACGTTGTTCAGCAGGCCGACCGACTTGACGATCTGGAACAGCGGGATGAACAGCAGCGTGTCGGGGATCAGGTAGGTGAGGAACACGCCGGTCGCCAGCACGGTGGAGCCGAAGAAGCGCATGCGCGACAGCGAGAACGCGGCCAAGGTGGAGATCACCATGGTCAGCGCGACGACGCATACGGTGACGATGATGGTGTTCTTGAAGAACGTGAGGAAGTCAGTGTCGAAGAGCAGGTTGCGGTAATTCTCGAGCGTCGGCCCTTCGCTGATGATCCACGGGTTGCTCGCGATGTTGACCATCTCGTGGTTGGTCTTGAACGAAGTGACCAGCATGTAATAGGGCGGCGCCAGGAAGAACACCGCGAAGGCGATCAGGGACACATAGGACAGGATCAGCGCCCAGCGACGGTTGCGCCTCAGGCTGCCCGCGACGCGCGGCCGGGCGATGGCGATGTCGGCGGCCATCAGATGTCCCGCGCCCGCTTGCTGACGCCGCGCAGGATAAAGAACGCGGCGACAGCGAGGATCGGGAACATGAACAGCGACACCGAGGCGCCGAGCGGGATGTCGCCCGACTGGATGCCGAGCTTGAACGCCCAGGTCGCGAACACATGCGTCATGTCGCGCGGGCCGCCCTGGGTCATGATCCACACGATGTCGAAATTGGCGAAGGTCACGATCAGCGAGAACAGCACGGTGATGGAGATGATGCTCCGCATCATCGGCAGGGTGACGTGGATGAATTTCTGCCAGGCATTGGCGCCGTCGATCGACGCCGCCTCATAGAGCTGCTCGGGCACCGATTTCAGCGCCGCGAGATACATGATCAGGAAGAAGGGGGCGCCGTACCAGACATTGTCGAGGATGATCGAGAACCGCGCCCAGTACGGATCGCTGAGCCAGGCCACCGCGGGCAGGCCCAGCATGCGCAGCAGCCAGTTGAGCGCGCTGTAAGTCGGGTCGTACATCCACCACCAGCCGAGCGTGGACAGCGACAGCGGGATCACCCAGGGCACGAGCAGCATGCCGCGCCACTTGCGCTGGCCCTTCGCCGGCAGGTTGTTGACCAGGTGAGCCGTGATCAACCCGATCAGGCATTTGAAGAGCACGGCGCTGAGCGCGAAGATCGCCGATTGCCGCACCACCATCCAGAACGTCTCGCGGGTGAACAGGAACGTGAAGTTGCCGAGGCCGATGAACTTCGTCATCGCCTTGTTCATGGTCGCGAGGTTGATCGCATACAGCGCCGGATAGACGACCAGGCCGCAGATCACCATCAACAGCGGCAGGCACATGAAGAAGGCGATGGTGGAGCGCCGGTGCAGCCAGCGCCGCCACAGCGGACGCCGCCGCCCGGCGGCCCGGACCGCAACACTGACGGGAACAGCGACTTCGGACATCAGAGCCCCTCTCCGCGCGCGCGACCATCTCCCTCTCCCGCTTGCGGGAGAGGGTCGGGGTGAGGGTCTTGGCAACGGACGAGACATCGCTTTAAGCGGGTGCGACGGCGCGACACCCAGCCGCGTCGCCGCGTTTACCGCTCAGCCTCGGAGATACCCTTCGAGCTCGCGCGACGCCCACTTGATGACGTCGTCGATCTTCTCTTTTCCCTGGCTGACCCGCGACACCATGTTGACCACGAGGGCCGAGTTGTAGACCTGCGCCGCGACGTCGGGCCGCGCCGGGAAGCCGGTCACGCTGAGCTGCTCGTCGCCGCGCGGCGGGTAGTTGTAGACCGTACCCTTCGGCGGTTCGACGGTCTTCCAGGTGTCGAAGTCGTAATAAGACTTGAACGTCGGAAGGTCGTAGCCGAAGGACGCTTCGACGAACTTCCGCGACTGATCCTTCTCGGACAGGAACTGGATCAGGTCCTTTCCGGCCTGCTTGTTTTTCGAGAAGCCCCACAGGCCGAAGAAGAACGGCAGGTGCGGCGCGAAGCGGCCCTGCGGCCCGCGCGGTATGTCGTGGGTCCAGCTGTTCGCCGCCACGTCCGGCGCGTCGCGCCGCGCGACCGCCCACGCCGACGGCGGGTTCATGATGCCGGCACCCTTGCCGGAGATCAGCCAGCGGTTGTTGCCGGCGTCGTCCCAGGCATAGACGTCGGGCGGCATCTGCGCCGCCAGCTTCGCCGCGTACTCCAGCACCTGTCGGGTCGCGTCGGCGTCGACCTTGATGTTGTCCTTGTCGTCGATCAGCACCACGCCGTAGGAGCGGAAGAGGGCGCCCACCCAGTCGATCGCGTCGCTGGTCTGGCCGAGCGGATTGCCGACCGGCGAGCCGGCCTTCATCAGCTTCTCGGCGCTGGACAGGTAGAGGTCCCAGGTCCAGCTGTCGACCAGTGCCTGGTCGCGGGTGTCGCTGGCCGGGAAGATCTTCTGCAGGTCGATGCCGGCATGCTGCTTGTAGAGGTCGAGCCGCGAGCAGCACGGCTTCACTTGGCTGCCGGTCGATGTCGGCATGCCGTACCAGTGGCCCTCATGCTTGGCGAGATAGGAGGCGACCGGGTTCGGGGACCCGGCCTGCTTCTCGAGACTGGCCATCACCGAGTCCAGCGGCTCCAGCGCCTGCCGGTGCACCGCGACCTGCCACGACCGGTGGGTCATGATGTCGTGACCGGCCCGCGCCTGCGCCTCGGCGGTCGCGGTGATCATGTCCTTGTCGCCGACCGAGGTGATGTAGTCGATCTGGATTTCGACCTTGTTCTTTTCACCCCAAGCCTGGCAAAGCTTCGTCATGTTGTCGTTGGCGCCGGGGACCCAGTGGTCCCAGATGCCGAGCGACAGCTTGCCCGCGGCATAGGCACCGCGGACGTAAGGTGCAGTCAGGAGCGCCGCCGAGGCGGCAGCCGCACCCTTCAGGACTTTTCGCCGTGTGTAGCGCGCCATGGCAACCTCCCTGTTTTTTCGATCTCCGGCCAGGCCGAAGACCTGGTTACGCGGACAGCCCCGTTGAGGGGTCTTTATCCGTCCACTATAGCAAAAGCAGAGCCCTTCCGGAAACCGGGGAAACCCCTATGCCGCTCGATTTCCCGATCGTCGATGCGCATCAGCATTTCTGGGATCCGCGCGCCAACTATTATCCGTGGCTGTGCGATGCGGAGAGGCGGCCGCTCCGCTACGGCGATTACTCCGCACTGTGTCGGCCATATCTGCCGAACGAGTATCGCGCCGACGCCGCGACGCATCATGTGATCAAGACGGTGCACGTTGAGGCTGAATGGGATCCGCGCGATCCGATCGGCGAAACGAAATGGGTGAGCGGCCTCGCCAGGCGTCACGGCCTGCCGAGCGCGATGGTGGCGCAGGCGTGGCTCGACCGCGACGACGTCGCCGACGTGCTCACTGCGCAGGCGACGTGTCCGCTGGTGCGCGGCATCCGGCACAAACCGCGTTCGGCCGAGCGGCCGGACGCGGCGACGCGCGGCGCACCCGGATCGATGGACGATCAGCGCTGGCGCGACGGCTTCGCGCTGCTCTCGCGACACAGGCTGTCGTTCGATCTGCAGACGCCGTGGTGGCACCTCGACGCGGCGGCTGAGCTCGCGGCCGATTTTCCGCAGACGACGATCATCCTCAATCACACCGGCCTGCCCGCCGACCGCAGCGCCGAGGGGCTCGCCGCCTGGCGGCAGACCCTGGCTACACTCGCCGAGCGGCCGAACGCGGCGCTCAAGATCTCCGGGCTCGGGCTCAAGGGCCGCCCCTGGCAGCTCGCCGACAACGCAGCCGTCATCCACGACGCGATCGCCATCTTCGGCAGCGAGCGCTGCATGTTCGCCAGCAACTATCCGGTCGACAGCCTGCGCGGTAGCTTCGACGTCATCTACACCGGCTTCAAGGCGAGCGTGGCCCATCTCCGCAAGGCCGCGCAGCGCCAGCTGTTCCACGATAACGCCATCAAATTCTATCGCTTGTGAAGGAGACGCAGTCGGGAGAATAGATGTCGTCATCGCGAGCGAAGCGAAGCGAAGCGATCCAGATCCCCTGGATTGCTTCGTCGCTGCGCTCCTCGCAATGACACTCACTCTGGAGGTGACCATGGCGGAGACGATCGGCTTTGTCGGGCTTGGGCTGATGGGGCAGGGCTTCACCAAGCGTCTCGTGGCGTCCGGCTTTCGCGTGGTCGGCTGCGACGTGGTACCCGAGAAGGTGAGGCAGGCCGCGGCCCACGGCGTGGTGCCGGCGGAGTCGCCGGCAGAGGTGGCAGGCACGGCCGAGATCGTGATGCTGTCGGTGATGTCGCCGACCGGCGGCCACGCCGTCGAAGAGGCCGTGCTCGGCCGAAACGGCGTCGCCGATGCGCCGAGACAGGCCAAGGTCCTGGTCGACTTGTCGACAACGACGATCGACGAGACCAGGCACTGCGCCGCCGAGCTCAAGCAGCGCACCGGGATGGCGTGGGTCGATGCCCCGGTGTCGGGAGGGCCGGGCGCCGCCGAGGCGGGGCAGCTGGCGATCATGGCCGGCGGCGATCCGGCGGCGATCCGGCGCATCCGGCCGGTGATGGAGCGCCTCGCCTCGCGCTTCACCCATATGGGGCCGCTCGGCGCTGGCCAGGCGACCAAGATGATCAACCAGGTGATCGTGCTGACCAATTTCTGCGTGCTCGCGGAAGCCTATCGGCTCGGCGAAAAATGCGGCGTCGACATGGCGCGGGTCCCCGAGGCGCTGGCCCCCGGCTATGCCGGCGGCCTGCTGCTCAACGACCTGTTCCCGCGCCTGCAAGCGCGCGACTTTGCACCCCGCGGCTTCGTGCGCCAGATCCTCAAGGATCTCGACATGGTCCACGACCTGTCGAAGCATCTGGCGGTGCCGACGCCGATGGCGTCGCTGGCGGCGTCGCTGTTCCGGGTGTTGAGTGCCCAAGGCCTAAGCGAGCTCGACGGCGCGGCGGTGCTGAAGCTGTATCTGGAGGAGTAGTGGGCGAGACCCAAATGCGCTAAGCGTTGGGAAAGACGTCAGGAGGAAACGACATGACGGAAGCTGGCGCACGGACGCAAGGCGTGGCCCGCGAGGCCGTCTTGTGGATGTTTCTCTTCATCGTGTCGGTTTGCGCGGCGAGTGGCGCCGCTGCCGCGGATTATCCGAGCCGGCCGATCCGCATGGTGGTCCCCTGGCCGGCCGGCGGGCCGACCGATGCGGTCGCGCGGGTGCTGGCGCACCAGATGTCCGAGCGGCTCGGTCAGCAGGTCGTGGTCGATAACAAGGGCGGGGCCACCGGGACCATCGGCAGTGACAGCGTCGCCAAGGCCGCCCCGGATGGGTACACGATCGTGGTCGCCGGGACCGCAAGCCACGCGCTGGCGAAGATCGTCAATGACAGGCTCTCGTACGACCCGCTCAAGGATTTCCGTCCGATCGTCGAGTATGCCCGCTATCCGGTCGGCTTGATGGTCTCGTCGGCGCTACCCGTCAGGACCCTCAGCGAATTCGTCGCCTACAGCAAAACCGTGAAGGACGGCCTGGCCATCGGCATCCCCGGCGCCGGGGCGGTGTCGCATGTCTACGGGCAGCTGCTGGCGGTCAAGACCGGCGCCCGGCTGCTGTTTGTCGCCTATCGCGGGGACGCGCCGGCGCGGACCGATCTTTTGGCCGGCAACATCCAGGGGATTTCCTCCACGCCGGATTTCCAACTGATCGCCGACGGCAAGGCGCGACTGATCGGCTCGACCGGCACGGAGCGGTGGCCGCAGATGCCGGACGTTCCGACATTTGCCGAAGCCGGCTATCCGGATCTCGTCGCCTTCATCGTGTGGGGCTTCGCGGCACCCGCCGGGACTCCCGACGAACCGGTTCAGCGTCTCAACGCCGCCGTGAACGCGGCGTTGAAGGTCGACCAGGTCCGGCACGTCATGGCCGAGAATGCCTATTTCGAATCCGGCGGAGCCCCCGACGTGCTGTGGACCACCTTCGCCTCTCAGATCGCCGAGTACGAGCAGCTCGCGCGCAGCGGCGTGATCAAATTCGAATAGGCGCCGTGCTGAAGTAGCTCGACGAACCGCGAGCCCCGGTGATGGATGCCCCGGACAAGCCTGGACACGCCGGGGCATGACGGCTCTTCTTTCTCGTCATGCCCCGCTTTATGAGGGGCATCCATGCCTGCTCTGTGAACTACTTGTTCAGCCGCTCGATGATGTCGTCGAGCTGATCCAGGGACTGGTAGTGGATCTGGAAGAGCCCGGCCTGGGCGCCTTTCTTGTGCAGGATCTCGACCTTCATCCCAAGGGCGGTGGCCAGCCGCCGCTCGAGGTCGAGCGTGTTCGCGTCGCGCAGGACCGCGCCGCCGCCGGCTTTTCCTTTGGCGCCCTTGCCGCGCAGCTTGAGCTTGGCCGGTCGCTCGCCGCGCATCTCGGCTTCGGCCTCGCGCACCGAGATCTTGTGGTCGGCCCAGTGCTGCGCCGCCTCGAGGGCATTGTGCTTGCCGACCAGGAGCCGGCCGTGGCCGGCGGAAATGTCGCCGCGCTCGATCATCTGCTGCACGCGCTCCGGCAGCTCGAGCAGGCGCAGCGTGTTCGCCACATACGGCCGGCTTTTGCCGAGCGCGTCGGCCACCTTCTCCTGCGTATGGCCGAAATCGTCGACCAGCCGCCGGTAGGCGCGCGCCTCCTCGATCGCCGTCAGGTCGCTGCGCTGCAGGTTCTCGACCAGGGCTGCCTCGAGCGCCTGGCGGTCGGTGAGCTCGCGAACCACCGCCGGAATCTCGTGCAGCTGCGCCTGCTGGGCCGCCCGCCAGCGGCGCTCGCCGGCGACCAGTTCGAAGCCTTGCGGATTGCGCGGATCCTTGCGCAGCAGGATCGGCTGCAGCACGCCTTGCTCGCGCACCGACGCCACCAGCTCCGCCATTTGCTCTTCGGTAAAGCTCCGCCGCGGCTGGAACGTGCCCGGCCGGATGCTGGCGACCGGCACCATCTTCGCCGCGCGCGCGGCGGCGGAGCCGGAGGCAGTATCGCTCGCCGCGTCGCCCAGCAGCGCCGACAGCCCGCGGCCCAATTGTTTGGGCGGCGGATTCATGCCGCCACTCCGGTGACGCGGCCCTGCTCGCGTTTCAGCATCTCGCTCGCCAGCGCGATGTAGGCCAGCGAGCCCGGGCAGCGCATGTCGTAGAGCAGCACCGGCTTGCCGTGGCTCGGCGCCTCCGAGACCTTGACGTTGCGCGGGATCACCGTGTCGTAGACCTTGGCGCCGAAATAGCCGCGCACGTCGGCGGCGACGAGATCGGAGAGATTGTTCCGCTTGTCGTACATCGTCAGCACGAGCCCCTGGATCTCCAACCCTGGGTTGAATTTCTTCGCGACCAACTCAACCGTATGCATGAGGTGCGACAGCCCCTCGAGCGCGAAGAACTCGCATTGCAGCGGCACCAGCAGCGCGTCGGCCGCCACCAGCGCGTTCAAGGTCAGAAGACCGAGGGCCGGCGGGCAATCGATCAGGACGTAGTCGAACGCCGTCGCCTCACGCAGCGCCGCCAGGCTGTCGGCCAGGCGATATTCGCGGCGCTGGACGTCGATCAGCTCGAGCTCGGCGCCGGAGAGATGCACCGTCGCCGGCATGACGAACAGCCCCGGCACGGCACTCGGCACCACCGCGTCGGCGGCCGGGTGCTGGTTGATCACCACGTCGTAGGTGCCGTAGGCGCGCTGATCGTTGCCGATGCCGAGACCGGTCGACGCATTTCCCTGCGGATCGAGATCGACCAAGAGGACCTTCTGGCCGACCGCGGCGAGGGCGGTGGCGAGATTGATCGCGGTGGTTGTTTTGCCGACTCCGCCCTTCTGGTTGGCCACGGCAATCATCCGCACCGAGTGCGGCTTGCCGTCAGGGGGAGCGGGGTCAGACACGTGCGAGGTTGGCCACTCGAAGGATCGTGCCGGACGGATCGGTCCGGCTCGAGATGCGTTCGACGCGCATTGTCCAATGTCTCGCCGCGTGGGTCAATTCATCGCCCGCCTTGGCGCCCTTGAGAAACAAGCCGATTCCGTGCGGGGCGAGCAGCGGCGCGGCCAAATTCAGTAGCTCGGGCAAAGCGGTGAGGGCGCGGGCGGTGACGATGTCGGCGCGCGGCAGGCGCTCGAGCGGCAGATTGGCGATCCGAGTCGCATGGATGGTCACGGCGCGGGCCTGGCCGGTGGCCCGGCAGACCTCGCCGAGGAACGCGGCCTTGCGCTTGTCCGATTCGACCAGATGGACGTCGAGCGGCTTGCCGGCACCGGCGGCCATGATCGCCAGCACCAGGCCGGGAAATCCGGCCCCGCTGCCGAGGTCGTAGAGGACGCCCTGGCCGCGATGGGACTTCAGCGCCTCGGCGAGCAGGGGGTGGAGCTGTGCGGAATCGAGGAAATGGCGCGTCCACAGGTCGTTGAGGGTGGCCGGGCCGACGAGGTTGATCCGGCGTTGCCATTTCTGAAGAAGGTCTTTGTAGACAATGAGTTGGGCCAACGTTTCACGTGAAACACCGGCCGCCGTTGCAAACTCGTCCGGGGTCACGGGGGGCCGGCCTTACGGATTATGCTGCGCGGATCCGCTGCGCGTGCCGCAACAGGATGGTGAGGGCCGCCGGCGTCACTCCCGAGATGCGGGCCGCCGCCGCCAGGGTCGCCGGCCGGGCGGCGGCGAGCTTGCCCCGAACTTCGATCGACAACGCGGTCATGCCGGCATAGTCGAGCTCGGCCGGCAGCCTGAGGGACTCGTCCGCCCGATAGGTGCGGATATCGGTGTCCTGGCGGTCGAGATAGCCGCGATAGCGCGCATCGATCTCGATCTGCTCGGCGATGTCGGGGGCCAGGCCGGCGAGTTCCGGCCAGATCCTGCTAAGGCGCGGGAGATCGACGCCGGGCAGGGCCAGCAGGTCGGCGGCGCTGCGCGGGATCCCGTCCTGGTTGACGGCCAGGCCCTGTTTGGCCAGCTGGCTCGGGGTCGACTTCAGGCCGGCGACCAGCGCCCGGGCGCCCGTCAGGGATTCGGCCTTGGCGGTCCAGGCCACCCCGCGCTGGGCGCCGATCGCCCCAATGCTCATGCCCTTCGGGGTCAGGCGCTGGTCGGCATTGTCCGCCCGCAGCACCAGCCGGTATTCGGCGCGGCTGGTGAACATCCGGTAGGGTTCGGACGCGCCGAGCGTGACCAGATCGTCGATCAGCACGCCGATATAGGCGTCGGCGCGGTCGAGCACGAACGGCTCGGTCCGCCCGGCGGCCTGCAGGGCGGCGTTGAACCCGGCCATCAGGCCCTGCGCCGCGGCCTCTTCATAACCGGTGGTGCCGTTGATCTGGCCGGCCAGGAACAGCCCGGCGATCCGGCGGGTCTCCAGGCTGGGCTTCAGTTCGCGCGGGTCGATGTAGTCGTATTCGATCGCGTAGCCGGGGCGGATCATGGCGGCGTGCTCGAGGCCCGGGATCGTCTTCAGCAGCGCCTGCTGGACCTCCTGCGGCAGCGAGGTCGAGATCCCGTTCGGGTAGACCGTAGGATCGTCGAGCCCCTCCGGCTCTAGGAAGATCTGGTGGCGCTCGCGCCCGGCGAAACGCACCACCTTGTCCTCGATCGATGGGCAATAGCGCGGCCCGGTGCTGGCGATCTGGCCGGAATACATCGGCGCCCGATGCAGATTGGCGCGGATCAGCGCGTGCCCCGCCGCCGTCGTCGCGGTGATATGGCAGGGGACCTGCGGCACGGTGATGCTGCTGGTGAGATAGGAGAACGGCACCGGCGGATCGTCGCCTGGCTGCACGTCGAGGCCGGCCCAGTCGATGGTCCGGCCGTCGAGCCGCGGCGGCGTCCCGGTCTTCAGCCGCCCGAGCTGGAAGCCGGCGCGCTCCAAGGTCGCCGACAGGCCGAGCGATGGCGCCTCGCGCGTGCCGTCGCTCGCAGTGCGGCCGGCCGGGATCTTGACCTCGCCGATATGGATGAGCCCGCGCAGGAAGGTGCCGGTGGTGAGCACGACCGCGCCGCAGGGAATGCGGGTGCCGCTTTCGGTCAGCACGGCGGCGACCCGGCCGTCGACCACCTCGAGATCCTCCGCCGCGTCGGCGCGGATGGTGAGATTGGGCTGGTCGGCCAGGATCGCCTGCATCGCCTGGCGGTAGAGCTTGCGGTCCGCCTGGGCGCGGGGCCCGCGCACCGCCGGCCCCTTGGACCGGTTGAGGATCCGGAACTGGATGCCGGCGCGGTCGATCGCCCGGCCCATAACCCCGTCGAGCGCGTCGATCTCGCGCACGAGATGGCCCTTGGCCAGCCCGCCGATCGCCGGGTTGCACGACATCTCGCCGATCGTGTCGACGCGATGAGTCAGAAGGAGGGTGCGCGCGCCCAGCCGCGCCGCGGCCGCCGCGGCCTCACAGCCGGCATGGCCGCCGCCCACCACCACGACATCGAATCCGCTGGACTGGCTCATGGCGGCGGAATGTAGGGCCGCGACCGTCGGGGGTCAAACGGCCCGCGTTTCACGTGAAACGCCCGGCGAGGACGCCGTGGCGCTTTGGGTCGCCTGGCCTCCGCCCTGATCGGCGTCGCCATCGTCCGGGGCTGCCGCCGGTGCGGCGGCACTCGGCGGCGGCGCCGGCGGAGGAGGCGGGGGCGATGCGCTCGAAATCGAACTCACTGACATATGGTGTTCTCCTGTAACTCGCGAACGCGGGTTCTCTCGTTCGCCGGCGCACCCTAACCAGTCCTTCGTGATCGCCCGGTTAATCTTCGTTGGCAGTTGACACAACTGCGCGCGGCCCGCGAGCGCCGAGTGAGCCCAATCACTGCGGAATTCCGCGGCTGAGATAAAGTTGCGGGCGTCTTGGCTGACCGCGCTTCGCCGCGGACGAAGCGCTTCACTGTCGGGGGGCAACGCCGATGCGCACCTCACGCCCATCTAGATTTCGCTTCTCGCTGCGCCGCGCGGCCCTGTGTGCCGCCGGCGTGCTGGCGCTCCTGTTGTCGGGTCAAGCGCGCGCCGCCGACTATCATCTGCTCAGCGACAGCGAGCTGATGGCGCTGTTGAACGGCGCCACGCTCGACCTCACCAACATCCGCGATTCGAACGACGGCTATCACCGCTTTCAGCCGGTGACTCGCACGAGCGAGCATGGCAAGCTCGACGTGAAGAACGTCAACGCGCACGTGATCGAGCGCGGCATCTGGTGGGTCGAGGAGGAGCAGTTCTGCGTCCTCTACCAGCACGTGGTCGAGGTCAGAAAGCGCTGCTTTGCCGTCGCCCGCGACAGCGCCGATCTGCGCTTCATCGAGACGCGCTACGAGCTGGCCGGACAACATGTCGAGCGGCCGCATCAGTGGGTGCCGTCGGCACACCTGCTGCCGGCACCGCAGAGTGCGGGGAATTATCACCTCCTGACCGACGACGAGATCGTGGTCCTGATGAACGGCATGACCCTCGATATCAAGGATCACGACCTGCCGTATGAGCGATTGATACATTTCCAGCCGGTCGAGAAGCCCGGTCAGCACGGGCTCATGGATTCGCAAAACGCCAAAGGGCGCGGCCTCAATCGCGGCACGTGGTGGGTGGAAGACGAGCAGTTCTGCGTGTTCTGGACGGTGCTGGTCGGCGTGCGCAAGCGCTGCTTCGCCGTGGCACGCGACGGCGACGACGTCCGCTTCATCGAGACCCGCTGGGAGCAGCCCGGCCGTCGCGTCGACCGCCCGCACACATGGGTGCCGTCGGCGCAGCTGTTCCGCTCGCGCGGCGGTTGAGGGCGGGCCCTACGGGACGGCGGTGATCCGCACGACTTTGGCGCCGGTCCGCGACTTGCGGCGCCGCCCACTGCGCGCGGTCTTGCGCGTCGACATGCCAACGCGGGTCAGGTGATCGATCGCGGCGACGATCCGTTCGAGCAGCACGCCGTCCTTCTCATTGCCGGTCTCGCGCAACGCCCGGCTCCAGGCCAAGGCATACGCTTCGGCGTCGCCGCCATGCCGTTCGATCAGCAAGCGCGCCGCGCGATAGACATCGAGATCTTCCAACATGGACAGCCGCCCCGACAGACTTGGGCCGCCACGCTAGCAATCGGTGGCACCGCCGCGAATCGGGTGTGTCCCTGAAGGTGTCGGAAGAAACACCTTAGGTGCCAAGTTTCTATGCCCGAGCTGACGCGATTTGCGTCAACTCGGGCAAGCGCTTAACCCTTGGCGCGCGCCGCAAATGACTGCGCGATGCCCTCAAGGCATTGCCGCGCCATCATCGTCATCTCGGGCGACGACGATTTTGACGCCGCCTGCTCGACGCTGTCGGCCGCCAGGGTGGTGACCTCGGCGACCTCGGTCGTGGTCAAGATGCCCTTCAGCACGAACAGATTGAGAAGAGCGACTTGCAGGGAGAGGGAGGCAAAACCGTAGGCGCCGGCCAGATTCTCGTCCATGAGACTTCCTTCACGCGATGCCGTTGCGGCCGTTCCGCCCGGCGACACGCGGCGGAGGGTAGTCTCGCCGGACGCCGGCGGCGAGGGCTTCTTCGCCAGTACCGTGTCCGGCACGTGGCAAACATCGGCACAGTCTCGACATGGCGACCTGTCCGTTTTGCTGGTATAATCCCAAAAAGCGCAATTTAGACCGTAATTTAGACATTCTTGGTCAGCGCATCGGGAACAGTCGCCGGAGATGAGCCCCGCGCGGCGCGCCAGGAGGACACCGATGAACGATCTGAGCACCGCCACGGCCTCGACCGCGTCCTACCTCAAGGAACGCGCCGCCTATTACCGCGTGCTCGCCGAGAGTGCGCTGTCGGCCGGCATGGCCCGCGAGCTCACCATGATGGCGGACGAATACGAAGAAGACGCCGGCCGCCTCGCGCGCACGATCCGGCGCGAGATCCGCAAGTCGGACAGCCTCCCAAAGCCGGACCGGAGCCGACGCCGTCCATAGCCCGCTTCTAGCGGCCGCGGCGCCGGCCCAGGCTTAGACCCACGCCTGCAGGACGTAATCGTAGGGTCCTTGGGCGTTCACCATGTCGACGCGTTGCCTTTTGACGCGATAGCCGTCCTTCGCCTTCGTCAGGTGGTGCAGATAGGATCCGGCGAAGTGCCGCGTCGCGTCGTTGCGGAATTCCATCATGTGGAAGCGTGAGCGCACGACCGCGGCGCCGGTCTTGGGATCGAGCTTGTCGATGACGACGTTCGACACGACGTGGTTGGTGCCCCATTCGGTCTTCTGCGACCAGGCGCGCGGATGGCCGAGGCGGCGCATCCGCACGGTCATCAGGTCGCGGTCTTCGTAGAAGATCGACGGCACGCCGTCGCCGGTGGTCTGCGAGGCATCGGCCGGCATCCAATAGACCCCGTCATCGGTGAACAGCTCGATGAAGCCCTGCCAGTCCTTGCTATCGAGGGCTTCCGCCTGCCGATAGAGGAGCTGCTCGATCTGGTACCGCGGATCGGCGGCCGGGCTCGCCGGCTTGCGGCTGGGCGCCGGCTTGGATTTCGCGGCACTGCGCGACTTCGCGATCCGAAGGGCCGCGGCCTTGCGCCGCGGCTTCTTGGTCTTCTTCGCCATCACTTTGCTCCGTTCATGTGCTCGTTCCAGGCGCGGAACTGATTGCGCATCGGCGCCTCGCTGGTGCCGATGCACGACGTGACCACGCCGTTCTCCTCGCTGTCCTGGCCGGCGTTGCGATGGAAGCTGACCCAGTCGCCGCCGTCCGACGCGAGGCCCTGGTGGCATTTCCAGAAATTCCACAGATCGTCGGCGTTGATCAGCGTGGCCGGGGAGTTGACCAGGTTGTAATAGCCGAGGGCCCGCCGATAGATCGCTTCGGGCGCGCCCTTCAGCCGGAAATGCCAGATCTCGGTCAGGGTCTTGTCGACCGACAGCGGCCGCACCGCGCGCAGCTGCTGCAGCGGCGACTGCACCGAGAGCCCCGGATAGAGCAGCACGTGGTGAATGTTCACCCCCAGGATCTCCTCCATCCGCGGCTTGCCGTAGGCCTTCGTAAGGACCGCCTCATAGGCGAGCGTGTCCGGATCGCGCGGCCTGAGGCCCATGTAGCCGGTCAGGATGCAGTGTCCGCGCGGATAATTCAGCGTCTGGAACTGGTCCCATTTGGGCACCGGCGTCGTGTAGAACGCCGACATGAAGTGATAGGAGAGCGGCGCCTTGCTGCCGCGTTTCTTGAAATCCTCCTCGACGTCGTAGGCGGCGCGCCCCGTCGATTCGTGCGTCACCGCGGGATGCAGCGCGTCGAGCTGGTTCTCGAGAAAGATCTTCCAGTTCGACTGCTGGACGACGCGAAAGCAGGTCGGCACCGCCTCGACTTCGCCGCCCGGGGCCCGGTCGCACATATCGTCGAAGGCGATCTTCGCCGGCCCGAGCCACTCGGTCAGCGACGGCCCGTCGCCGCCGAGACTGGCGAAGACGAACCCGCGATAGGATTCGACCCGCGCCGCCGGCTTCATGTTCCGCATCTGGCAGTCGCTGGCGTTCGGCGCCAGGCGCGTGTCGGTGTAGCCCTTGTCCAGCGGGATCGCCTTGTTGGTCCCGTCGGTGTTGAACTGCCACGAGTGGTAGGAGCAGGTGATCGCGTCGCCGACATTGCCGTTGCGATTGCCGTACAGCATCGCGCCGCGATGCGGGCAGCGGTTGTGCAGCACGTGCACTTTGCCGTCGGAATGGCGCACCATGACCATCGGCTGGCGGCCGATCTGGACCGTCCAGTAGTCGCCGGGCTTCTTCACCTGGCTTTCGTGGCCGACATAGGTCCACACCTTGTTGAAGATGCGGTCCATCTCGATCTCGAAAATCCCGGGATCGGTGTAGACGCTGCGGTGCACGCGGTCGGGCTCGACCGCCTTGCGAAGATCCAGACCCAAATCGACGCCCATGGTCTCCTCCTTGCAATCCGTTCCTTACAGTCGGTTTGTCAGGCCACGTCGTCGCCGGCGGATTTCGCCGGCCGCGACAGGCTTTGATCGAGATTGCGCCGCATCTCCTGCAGCGCCCACCGCACGGTGTCGACCAGCGGCGTCGGCAGATTCGCCACCGCTGCCTCGTTCAAACGACTCACCGCCGGCCAGATGCGCGCAAACAGCCGCTCGCCGGCGGCCGTGGGCGCCAGGCGCGTCACCCGCGCGTCGCTGGTGTCGGACAGCCGCATCACCCAACCCTTGCGCACCATCCGCTCGACGGTGCGCGACAAGGTCGTGCGCTCGATGCTGGTCGTGTCGGCAAGCTCGCTCATCGACATGCGATGCCGGCTGTGCAGCGAGGCGAGTGCGCGCCACTCGGGAACCCGCACGCCAAACGGCCTGAGCTCGGCGGCGAGATGTCGGTCGCGCCGATCGAGGACCTGGGTGAGCCAGAAGAAGAGATGCTGATCGAGCGCGAATTCGGGCGCCGCCGGCTGGCCATCCCCGCGCCGATTGTCGCTACCGAGAGTCTCTGAGCGCGCCATGCGTTCCCCACCGATCCGGGAAAATCCTAGGCCACGTTCCGTGCGAATGCAACTATTCGGCGGGGTTTACATGCCCTTCCATGACGTATAACTGTGACTATTGGATGCATTTGCACGTAGTTTGGCCCACAGAATGGACAAAAAGACGGGCCGCCGGGGTCGCATGGTTCGGGAGGGTCCGTCGTGCGTTACAGCGAGGAGCGAGCGCATGAGCGGCGCCCGGGGGACGCGGCGGAGGACGTTATGTCTCAGTCCGAACGAACCTGGACCGGCTTGTCCGTACGGCTGTGGTGGCTGGCTGCGGCCGCCGTGATCGGCATCGCCTTCGCAACCAGCCTTGCATCGACAGCGCTGTCGCAGGAGCGCCGGTTCGATCACGATCGCCGCTTCGAGCATCACCATACGCTGGAAGCATGGCGCCACGGCCGGTGGATCCACGGCGTTCATGAAGGCCGGGGCGGATGGTGGTGGGTTGTCGACGGCGTCTGGTACTTCTATCCGGCGCCGGTCTATCCGTATCCCGAGCCGCCGCCGGCCGTCGTCGCGGTCCCGGCACCCGGAACGCCTGCCGCCGTCCAATATTACTATTATTGCCGGCGCCCGGCGGGCTATTACCCCGTCACCCTCTGCCGACGCCCGTGGGTGGCTGTCCCGGTCGCCACGTTGCCGCCGGCCTATGCATCGCCACCCGGAGCGGCTCCGCCGCCAGCGCCATCGTCGCCACCGCCCGGGTATTACAGCCCGCCAAGTCCAACCGTCTCGCCGCCGCCGGGAGCGCCGCCCCCAGGATCGGCACCGCCGCCCCGCTAAGCCGCGGCCGCCCAGCGCGCGGAAAACGGCAGCGGTCTAGTGGACGGTCGGGGTGCAGTCGATCTGCCGTAGCCGGTCTTCGGTGTCGGCAATCAGGTCGTTGAGCACCCACAAAACCTCGTCGTCGGTGACGAACGGCCGGAGCTTCCGGTAGTCATCGAGGTTCCTGCGGAGCTTTTCGCGCTCGCTCATCAGGACTAATTTTAGGCGCCGCCACGGCCAGTGCCTTGATCCAGATCAAGCCCACGTCACATCCACATCCGCGAGGCCTGATGACAGGCCCGTAATGTCCAGGCCTTCGCGCCAGTGTCGATCTTGCGCGCACCGGCGTATGCTTTTGCCGGACGAGCGAGGGGGCCGCCAGTCGATGGGCGAAAAACTGAACGCCGCCTATTATCGCCGCGAGGCGCAGCTGATGCGCATCAAGAGCGACATTGAGAACGACCCGGAGCTCGCGGCGGAGTTCACGCGCCTCGCCCAGGCGTTCGAGCATCTGGCCGAAGACATCGAGCGCAAGGACCGCGTCGGCGACGACGTCTGAGTCTGACCGCCGGGGAAATCTCCGTAGCGCTCACTTGCCGATACAGAACTCGCGAAAGATCACGTCGAGCACGTCCTCGACGCCGACGCGGCCGGTGATCCGGCCGAGCGCCCGCGCGGCCAGGCGCAAATCCTCCGCGATCAGCTCCGGTGCGGTTCCGGCAAGCGCGCGGTCGAGTGCCGCCACGCAATCCGCGAGCGCTTCGCGGTGGCGGGCGCGCGTGATCACCGGTGCGGCCGTGTCGGCCATGGCGAGGCGCGCCGCCACTTCGTGCTGCAGCACGTCGAGAAACGTCTCGAGGCCGCGACCGGTCTTGGCCGACAGAGCATGGGTGACGTGCCCCGCGAGCGTGATCGGCGGCCCCGCGGCTGCGTCGATCTTGTTGGCGACCACGAGCGTGTTCGCATCGGCGAGCTCGCCGACTGCCGCGTCGACGCTGAGCGCGGTGGCATCGAGCACCAGGATCTTCAGATCGGCGGCTTCGGCGCGCGCCAAGGCGCGGCGCATGCCTTCGCGCTCGAGCTCGTCCTGCGGCGAGTGCCGGCCGTGCAGGTCGCGCAAGCCGGCGGTGTCGGCGACGATCACCGGATAGCCGCCGAGATCGAGCTGCACCTCGATGACGTCGCGGGTGGTGCCGGCGATCGCCGAGACGATCGCCGCCTCGCGCCTTGCCAGCCGGTTGAGCAGGCTCGATTTGCCGGCATTGGGCGGTCCGATAATGGCGATCGAGACGCCGTCGCGCAGCCGCTCGCCGCGCCGCTCGTCATCGAGATGGCGGCGGATCTCGCCGGCGAGATCGCCGAGGGCTGGCCGCAGCGCCGCGATCAGGCCGCCCGGCAGGTCTTCGTCGGGAAAATCGATCTCGGCCTCGGCATGCGCCAGCGCCCGCAGCAGGCGCTCGCGCCACGCCTCGGTGAGCCGGCCAAGCTCGCCGGCCAGCTGGCGCAGCGCCTGACGGCGCTGCGCTTCGGTCTCGGCGGCGATCAGGTCGGACAGGCCCTCGACCTCGGCAAGATCGAGCTTCCCGGCATCGAAGGCGCGGCGCGTGAACTCGCCGGCCTCGGCCACGCGCAGGCCTGGCTGCCGGCTGAGCGCCGCCATCACGCCGGCCAGTACGGCGCGGCCGCCATGCAGATGCAGCTCGGCCACGTCCTCGCCGGTAAAGCTTCGGGGGGCTGGGAACCACAGCACCAGGCCGTCGTCGAGCGGCTGCCCGGTCGCCGGATCGAACAGCCGCGCCCGCGCCGCCAGGCGCGGCGGCGGCAGCTTTCGCCCGGTGAGGGCGGTGAGGGCGGCGCCGGCCCGCGGCCCCGAGATGCGCAGCACCGCGACCGCGGCGCGGCCCGCCGCGGTCGACGGCGCGAAAATCGTCGGGCGGTCGGTCGCGAGGGCCATCGCAATGGGTATAAAGCCGGGCCCAGCCCGTTTCCAGCCGCGCGAGGCGGTCCGACGCTTTGACCGAAGTTATACTTTTCACTATAAGTAAGGACTACATCTTGAAGTAAGGACCCCGATGCCGGCTATTACCGCCAAAGGGCAAACCACCATTCCGAAGCCGATTCGAAATCACTTGGGGCTGAAGCCCGGTGATGTCGTCGAGTTTGTCGTCGAGGCAGACGGCGGCGTGCGGCTGATCGCAAAGAATCTCCGGCTTGCCGATCTGGCTGGCCTGCTGCCGCGGCCGAAGCAGCCGGTCACCCTTCAGGACATGGATAAAGCAGTGACCGCGGGTGCTCTTCGCCGGTTTCGCCGGAGCGGCTTTGCCGAAGCTCCGCCGCAACGCAAAGCGCGGCGAAAATGATCGGACTCGATACGAATGTGATCGTGCGCTACCTGGTGCACGACGACGCAGCGCAGGCCCGACGCGCGCGTGCGGTTCTCGAATCGTATTGCAGCGACGAGAGTCCCGGCTTTATCAGCCTTCTCGTTCTGACCGAGATATGCTGGGTCCTGCGCGGCGCCTATCGCTACAACCGCAGCTCAATCGCCAGCGTCATTGACGCATTCCTTCGCACCACGCAGCTGCGCCTGGAAGACGAATCCACCGTGGCCGCCGCGCTCTCGCTTTACCGGACCAGCGAAGCCGACTTCGCGGATTGCCTGATCGGCCTCATCGGCCGGAACACCGGGTGTGACACCACCGTTACGTTCGACGCGGCCGCCGCATCGCTCGGCGAATTCACCGCGCTATAGCCCGGTACGTCCCGGTCCAGCTCAGGGCGAAAAAGACCCTCTCCGCCGGCGGGCGGAGAGGGTCTTAAGCGAGCGAGGTCAGGTCTGCGGCGACGGTGAGTCGCTCGGCCCGCTGGCGCGACGGCCGCGCTCCTGCATGAACTGGTCGAACTCGGCCTTGTCTTTGGCGTGCCGCAGGCGATCCAGGAACTCGAAGAACTCGCGTTGCTCGCCCTCGAGCCGGCGCAGCGTGTCGTCGCGATATTCATCGAACGCGCGATTGCCGCTCGATGCCGGACGCCGCTGGCTGTCGCACCAGCGACTCGCCTTCTCCTGCATACGCTCCACTCGGTCGTGAAGGCGATCCATCCGCCGCTGCCAGCGGTCGCCGCCGCCATGATGCGTCCAACAGCCCATTCGTCCGCTCCATATGAGATACGCGAGGATGCCCAGGCCCGCCGGCCAGAAGGCGATGAAGCCCAAGATCATGAGCCCGATCCACGCCGGTTTGCCGATATCGTCCAGTTTGTCGACGAGGCCCATGGTCCAACCTCAGGCTATGTAAATGTTAGTAACATTCACATAGCCCCTCTGTCCGATGGTGTCAAGTGAGCGCCGGGCGACGCTACGGCGCCGGCTTGGGCGGCACGAGAATGCCGACGCCGCCGAGATAGATCAGCACCCCGGCTTCCAGAAGCTCCTCGGGTGCCATCGGCAGGCGGCGTCGCCCCGCATCGCCGCGCCCGAACAGCGACGCGATGCCGTGCGTCAGCGCCCAGATATGCAGGCTCATCATCGAGGCCGGCGGTCGGTTCTGCGGCGGCAGCTTCGCGGTCAGCGCCTCGGTCGCCTTGCGCAACACGCCGAACGCGCGATCCGCGGCGGCGCGCAGCTCCGGATCGGCGTCCAACGAGATGCCGGCTTCGAACATCGCCGAATAGAACGCCGGCTCCGTGCGCGCAAATTCCAGATAGGCGCGACCCAGCGCGTCCAGCGCCGCAAACGGATCCGGGTTGCCGTCGTTCCACGCCGCCACGAGCTTGCCGGCAAACTGCTCGAAGCCCCGCCGGGCCACATCGGCCAGCAGCGCCTCGCGATCGCGGAAGTGACGATACGGTGCCGCCGAGCTCACGCCGGCCCAGCGGGCCGCGTCGGCGAAGGTGAACCCCGCGATGCCCTTCTCGGCGATCAAGTCGAGGGCGGCGCGGATAAGCGCTTCGCGCAGATTGCCGTGATGATAACCCCGCTTGGCGCCTGTCTCATTCCAGCCCATGTGAATTGTTCTTACATCAAAGCCGGACTCATTGCACGGCTGATCGCCGGCCGCGCCGACCTGAAAGGGCTGTGCTCGCTAGCGACCGCGCAGCCAGTTCACGACGATGTCCCGGGCGGTGCGCGGCGTATCCAGATGGTCGCAGATGACGTCGACCCGCTCCTTGGGGGTCGCGGCCGGAACGCGCGGCCACACCGCCTGCGCGAAAAACCGCTGCGACGGATCCAGCGTGCCGTCAACCCACAGCACCGGGGCGGCGCCGACCTTGGGTGCGTTCAAGCTCATCACAGCCGGCCCGTCCGGTGCGAAATACGAGAGAAAGGCCGCCGCCGCGACGCGCAGCGAGCGGTTTCGGTCGCCGTTGTTGAAATCCATGATGCCGAGCGAGTCGTCGCCGTGGCCGGCCGCGACCATGTCGCGGGCGCTGGCCACCATGCCGGCAAGCTTCGGCTGGAGGTTTTGCCCTTCGGGCGCGTGGGCCGGCGCGATCAAGACCACGGCGTCGATCGGACGGCCGAGGGCCGCGTAGCCAACCGCGGCGCCGCCGCCCATGCTCATGCCGGCGATGACCGTCTTGCTCGCACCGCGCGCCTTGACGCGATCGACCGCGACGTCGATCTCGCGCATCGCATCGTCCCAGGGCCGATCATATAGGCGGCGGCCGGACCACGGCATTTCCGGCTGCTCGACCAGGAAACCCGCGGCCTGCAGCGCTTGCGCCAGCGGTCCGATCGTCTGATCTCCGGGGCTGCCCCACTTCCCGTGCAGCAGCACCACGCCCGTCGACCGCGGCTCGAACGCGCCGGCATCGGACGCCGACGCCGCAGCGAGAAGAAGGGCGGCAACGATGACGCGACGGAACATGTTCCCCCCCAGGCGCCCGCAGTTATCACGATTATCGCCCGGCGGCGAGGGCAGGCCGTGCCGCTGCCGCGACGTTCAGGGGGCCACCGGCGGTTCCTGGTCGGTCGGAAGCCCGGCGACGTGGCGGAACAGGGCCGCGGTGCGGTTCACATATGACGCGTCACGGCCCATGAACGCCAGCACGCTGGCGCCCGGCCCGACCCAGTCGAGCTGCACCAGACTCCACAGGCCGGGGGCGATGCGCTGCAGCCGCACATGGGTATGCAATGTGCCGGCATGGAACAACGTGACCAGCAGATATTTGAGCGGCGTCACGTTCTCGCTGTCGATCGCCACGCGGTCATGTCCGCCGGCGGTGACGCGCATCTGATAGATCGCCGCCCGCGACGAGCGATTGTCGTGCTGCAGATAGTAGCGTGCGTCACCCTGCCGGAGTTCGGCGGGCGAAAAATCGTCCCGCCGCGCCTCCGGCACCGGCCGGCTCAGTGCCTGCGCCTCCTTGATCAGCGGCAGCCACCGCTTCTCGGTCACCGACCAATATTTCAGGTGCGGAAGACTGGCGATCGCGCCGATCCGCTGCAGGAGGTCGTCCAGCGAGCCATCGAACCGGAAACTGCCACGGATGGTGATGATCAGTTTCGCCGCGTCCAGCGGGAGCCCCGCGCAGGGCGGCTCGAGGGCCACGCGCTCGAGGGCTGAAGACGCCGACCACACATTGACCAGCGGCGGCTGATCGGGCGCCGGAAACGCCGTCGCGGACAGGACGTCGCATGGCGTTTCCGCGGCATTCAGCGATGCTCCGGGAGCCGCGAGGAGGAATAACAGCGCGAAGAAGATCCTCGCCATCGGTGTATCTAACTCAAATTGGGCAGTGAAAGTTCCGCAAGCGCAGTGCCGGCTACGCTCCGCGGAACCGCAGCTTGACGTTGAACGCGATCGAGATGCGCTCGCCGGTGCCGTGGAACGTGTTGACGTAGTGGTAGAGCCACGATGGAAACACGATCATCAGTCCGGGCTCGGGCGGCACGCGCAGCTTGGGCAGCGCTTCCGGCCCGTGCACACCCGGCTGCACGGCCCCCATGCGCGGATCGAGGAACTCGATCATGCCGTTGTCCGGCGGCCCGTTCGGATCGGGGATGCCGGTGGCCACATAATAGACGCCCGACCAGTCGCAGTCCGGGTGACTGTGGATCTTGTGATAGCTGCCGTCGCGCACGATGTTGGCCCACGCCCCGCCGCCGAGGTCGACATGCAGCGGCCCCTGTCCGCCGAGCTCCGGCATCGCGAACTGCGTCATCTCCTGGATCGCCGCCCCGATCCAGCCGCGGAACACGCGGATCTCCGGATATGGCCACTCGAGCAGGTCGTCGCGACTGTGCCAGCCGCCGATCAGGCTGCGGCCCGCGGTCGGCTCGGCGTGCTCCTTCTCATGGATGGCGCGGCTCAAGCCCTCGTTGACCGGTGCGGAGTCCGGCCACCGCCGCCGCAGAATGGGCGTCGAAAATGCGAGGTTGATCGAGTCGGAGAGCGGATGTTCCGGTCGCATCGGCCTCGCCGAACCTCTACTTGTGATCGGGTTTCATTCCGCCCATGGCGCCCATTTGGCCCCAGAACATCTTCTGCAGTTGTTCCAGTCCTTCGAGCGAGGCCGGCAGCCAGGTCTTCATCATGGTCTCAGGGTCCATCGACTTGATGGCCTGCTCCATCCGCTTCTGGACCTCGGCCATCATCGACTCCTGCATGGGTCGCAGGTCGGGAAGGCCGAGAAAGGCGCGCGCCTCCTCGGGCGAGCAGTTGATGTCGATCGTGACCTTCACGGCACCTCCCTCAGCTTGCGGGAACCTAGCGCAAAACCGCGCATTTCCCCAGCCAGTTTCACCACGACCCGGCGGATAACCCTACTCTTCGTCGCCCTACTCTCTCATCGCCCTGCTCTTCATCGGTTGTCCGGCGGCAGGCCGGCGCCTAAGTTGCAGAGAATACCGCTGAAAAGCCGGCATCAGGAGCATCCCATGGCCGCCCCGTCCACCTTCCCCGCCGCGAACGTCCTCGAGCGGGAGACCAGTCCCTATCTGCTCCAGCACCGCGCCAATCCGGTGCATTGGCGGCCATGGGGCGACGCGGCGTTCGCCGAGGCCAAGGCCCGCGACGTGCCGGTCCTGCTGTCGGTCGGTTACGCTGCCTGCCATTGGTGCCACGTGATGGCGCACGAGAGCTTCGAAAACGAGGCGACGGCGAAGCTGATGAACGAGCTGTTCGTGAACGTGAAGGTCGACCGCGAGGAGCGGCCCGACGTCGACCAGATCTATATGTCGGCGCTGCACCTGATGGGCGAGCAGGGCGGGTGGCCGCTCACCATGTTCCTGACCCCGGACGGCCAGCCGTTCTGGGGCGGCACCTATTTCCCGCCCGAGCCGCGCTACGGCCGGGCGAGCTTCAAGGACGTGCTGCACGGGATCGCGCAGGCGTGGAAAGACAAGCGCGACCAGGTCAGCCAGAACGTGAGCACACTTGTCGAGGCGCTGAAGTCGCGCGAGCAGTCGCAGCCCGGCGGCCGCATCGACACGGAGCTTCTCGACCGCATCGCCAATCACTTCGCCGGCATGTTCGACCCGGTGCATGGCGGGCTGAAGGGTGCTCCGAAGTTCCCGCAGAGCTCGATCCTCGAGCTGTTGTGGCGCGCCTATCGGCGCGCCAAGGATCGCGACGCGGCGGCCAACCTGCGCAACATCGTCGTCACCACGCTCGACCGCATGTGTCAGGGCGGCATCTACGACCATCTCGGCGGCGGCTTCGCGCGCTATTCGACCGACGCTCAGTGGCTGGTGCCGCATTTCGAGAAGATGCTCTACGACAACGCGCAGCTCATCGACATCCTGACCTTGGTCTGGCAGGAGACGAAGAGCGAGCTCTACTCGACGCGCATCGCCGAGACCATCGAGTGGGTTCAGCGCGAGATGATCGCCGAAGGCGGGTGCTTTGCCGCGACCCTCGATGCCGATTCCGAAGGCGAGGAGGGAAAATTCTACGTGTGGACGGCCGAGGAGACCGACCGCCTCCTCGGCCCGGACGCCCCGTTTTTCAAGGACGCCTACGACGTTCACGAGGGCGGTAACTGGGAGGACCACACCATCCTGAACCGCTCCAAGAAGATGCTGCTCGGCGACGCCGCGCACGAGGCGCGGCTCGCCAAGGCGCGCAAAATTCTGTTCGAGGCGCGCGCCAAGCGCATCCCGCCCAGCCGCGACGACAAGGTGCTCGCCGACTGGAACGGGCTGATGATCGAGGCGTGCGCGCGGGCCGGCTTCGTGTTCGGTCGTCCCGACTGGGTGGCGCAGGGCGCCCAGGCCTTCCACGGGGTGATGACGCATCTGCGCGCACCCGCCGGCGAGCCCGATGCCGGGCGGCTGCGCCATAGCTTCCGCCAGGGCCGCGCCCAGCACGTCGCCATGCTCGACGATTACGCCAACATGGCGCGCGCCGCCGTGTCCCTCTACGAGGTCACCGGCGACGGCGTCTATCTCGATCAGGCCGAGCAGCTGGTGGCCGATGCCGACCGCTGGTACTGGGACAGCGCCGGCGGCGGATATTTCTTCACCGCGTCCGATGCCAGCACCCTGATCACCCGCACCAAGAACGCGCATGACAACGCCACACCGTCGGGGAACGGCAACATGGCGGCGACGCTGGCGCGCCTCTACGCGCTCACCGGCAAGACGGCCTATCGCGACCGCGCCGACGCCACCATCGGCGCGTTCACCGGCGAGCTTAACCAGAACTTCTTCCCGCTGGCGACCCTGCTCAACGCGGCGGATTTCGCCCGGCGTCCGCTGCAGTCCGCGGTGATCGGGCGGCGAGGCGACGCGGCCACGGAAGGCCTGTTGCGCGCGATCGCCGTCGCGGCCTCGCTGCCCAACCTCGTGCTGCAGATCGTCCCGCCGGGCAGTGACCTGCCGGACAGCCATCCGGCGCACGCCAAGGGCCAGCTCAGCGGCAAGTCGACGGTCTATATCTGCGACGGGCCGGTGTGCTCGGCGCCGCTCACCGACCCGGCCACCCTGGCCGAGGACCTGAAGAGGCGCTAACCGCTCCCTCTCATTTCGCCCAGTTCTCGATCCTCAATCCGTTCATGCGCTCGAAATCGCGCACATTGTTCGTCACAAGTATAAGCCCTTCACTGCGCGCATGAGCGCAGATCATCAGGTCATACGGTCCGGTCGGCCGCCCCTTGCGCGCAAGCTCGGCGCGCAAATTTCCGTAGTGCATCGCCGCGCGTTCGCCGAACGGCAGCACGTCCAGCTGGCCGACAAATAGCGAGACGACGGCCAGATTTTCGCTCGGTCTCGCGGACCGCTCGGCACCAAAGGCAAGCTCAGCCAGCGTAACCGCCGAAATGCAGATCTGCTCCGCCAAGCGGTTAAATCGGCCGCGCAGCGTCGCGGGACGGTCCTTGAGTGCATAGATGCATATATCGGTATCGAGCATATAGCGGAGCATCAGAACGTCTTGCGCCTCTGCATCGGCGGCTGCTCTCGCCTTGACATGAAGTCGGCAGATACTGCTGGGCCGTCAAAAAATAAATCCCACGAGTGGCCCACGGGCGTGATGACGCGGGCATGACCGACGGCCGTAATTTCAACTTCGCGCACGTCCGCAGGCATTGCGACCGCCTTCGGCAGGCGAACCGCCTGCGTCTTGTTGTTGTGAAAAACTTTCGATCTGACGCGGGCCATGGTCTGCTCCATATGTATATACCTAAAGTATATACAAGGCACTTCAGCCGCTCAACTTCCATGTGACGCAGGGAGGGTCGGTCGGGGCTAAAGACGACCATCGCTCCTCTGTGGCCACCCCGGGCCCGGGGCTCCGCGCCGCTCACCGACCCGGCCACCCTGGCCGAGGACCTGAAGAGGCGCTAGGCTGGCGGCATCATCGGGGGGAAAACCGCCCACGGAGGAGACCAGCCGATGGCGCAAACCACAATTCAGACGAACGGCGGCACGTTCGAGGCCTATGTCTCGAACAAGAAGAACGTCGCCGGCCCGGGGCTGCTGCTGATCCAGGAGATTTTCGGCGTCAACAAGACCATGCGCGAGCTGGCCGACGATATGTCGCTGCTCGGCTACGTCGTGGTCTGCCCCGATATCTTCTGGCGCATCAAGCCGGGCATACAGCTCAACAACTACACGCCCGACGAATGGAAGCAGGCGTTCGAGCTGTTCCAGAAATTCGACGCCGACAAAGGCGCCGAGGACCTCAAGACGACGCTCGCCCATATGCGCAGGATGCCCGAGGTGACCGGCAAGGTCGGCTGCGTCGGCTACTGTCTCGGCGGCAAGCTCGCCTATCTGATGATGACCCGCTCCAATATCGACTGCGGCGTCAGTTATTACGGCGTCGGCATCCAGGATCTGCTGGACGAGGCCAAGAACATCAAGAACCCTTATCTGATGCACATCGCCGGCAAGGACCAGTTCGTGCCGTCGGAGGCGCAGCAGAAGATCATCAATGCGCTCAAGGGCAACAAGTGCGTCACCATCAACGTCTATCCCGATCAGGACCACGCGTTCGCGCGCGTCGGCGGCGACCATTATGACAAGGAAGCCGCCACGCAGGCCAACGAGCGCACCGCGGCGTTCCTCAAGCAGCATTTGAGCTGAGCCGAGCTTCGCAACTAAAAAATCGAGGACAACAATGACCAAAGCCATCCGAATCCATAAGACCGGCGGCCCCGAGGTGATGCAGTGGGAGGACGTCGAGGTTCCGGCTCCGGGGCCAGGCCAGGCACGCATCCGTCACACCGCGGTCGGCGTCAATTACGTCGACACCTACTACCGCAGCGGCCTCTACCCGCAGCAGCTGCCGGCGATCATCGGCGGCGAGGGGGCCGGCGTCGTCGAGGCGGTCGGTCCCGGCGTCAGCGACGTCAAGGTCAGCGATCGTGTCGCCTATGGCAACGCGCCAGTCGGCTCCTATGCCGAGGCGCGCATCATCCCGGCCGACCGCCTGGTGAAGCTTCCCGACGGCATCACCGACCAGCAGGCAGCCTCGATGATGCTGAAGGGCCTCACCACGCAGTACCTGATCCGCAGCGTCTACCGCGTGAAGTCCGGCGACACGATCCTGTGCCACGCCGCCGCCGGCGGCGTTGGCCTCATCCTCGGCCAGTGGGCGAAGCACCTCGGCGCCACGGTCATCGGCACGGCCGGCGACGCGGACAAGGCGAAGCTCGCCAAGGCGCACGGCTACGATCATGTGATCCTCTATCGCGATCAGAACTTCGTCGAGGAGGTGAAGAAGATCACCAAGGGCGCCGGCGTGCCGGTGGTCTATGACGGCGTCGGCAAGGACACGTTCATGGGCTCGCTCGACTGCCTGCAGCCGCGCGGCATCATGGCCAGCTTCGGCAGCGCTTCGGGCCCGGTGCCGCCGGTCAATCTCGGCATCCTGGCGCAAAAGGGCTCGCTGTTCGTCACCCGCCCGACGCTCGGCACCTTCGTCGCCAAGCGCGAAGACTTGGTCGCCAATTCGAACGAGCTGTTCGACGTGGTGAAGAAAGGCGCGGTCAAGATCGAGATCAACCAGACCTATCCGCTGAAGGATGCGGCGAAGGCGCATCGCGATCTGGAATCGCGCAAGACCACCGGCTCGACGGTGCTGATCCCTTAAGGCCGGTTTTTCGGTCACGAGCCTCCAGGACGGCCTCGCCCGGATGCGGGCGGGGCCGTTCTGCTGCGCGCTAAGCATAAGAAATATATGACATAAAGGCGATTTCACGAGCCGGGGAATATCCGTCCGGCCGCGCCGGTCATGGCGTGAATGGCGTCGCGTCGCCCGCCCTGATTTACCCCAAAGGTCTCTCAAATTGCATCGAAAGACCTTTGGATTCATGGCTATAGCGCGGCGTCTCAAGGTTTTATTTACCGCTCGCCTTTACCTTTCATTACCAACTCTGCCAAAGCCAAGAATACTTGAGGGTGGATTAGCCATGTCGCGTTTCCTGTCCCGCTTCAGCGTCAAGCGCCAGATCGGACTGATCGCCGCCATCGGCGTGTTCGGCCTCATCGCGCTGGGCGCCAGCTATCTGTTTTCGAACTGGCAACTCGCCCGCATGCAGGCGCGCATCGATTCGGCGCGCACGGCCGACAATCTGCTCACCGAGATGGAAAACGGCCTGTTCGAGGCGAAGCAGATAGAAAAAGATTTCCTGTTGCGCCACACCGACGCCAACATCGCCCTCCACGCCGCCCGCATCGAGGACGTGAGCGCCAAGGCCGATCTGCTGGCGCTCAGCCTCGACGATTCAGCGCTCAACGCCAAGGCCGAAGCGCTCGGCCCGGCGCTGCGCAGCTACGGCGAGCGCTTTGCGAAGCTGGGGGCCACGCAGCGCACGCTCGGGCTCGACGAATCGGGCGGCCTTTTGGGAGCCATGCGCAAGTCCGCCACCGACGTGGAGCGGCAGCTCGACGCGCATGACGAGCTGCGCCTGCAGAACCTGTTGCTGGCGATGCTGCGCATCGAAAAGAATTTCCTGCTCCGCCATGACGCCAAGGCCGCCGACGATATGAAGCAGGCCTATACCGATTTCGTCGAGCTGCTACCGATCGCGAAGATCTCGCCGGCGATGCGCGAGAGCGTGGTCAACAAGATGGAGGCGTATCAGCGCGACTTCGCGGCCATGGTCGAAGGTGCGATGACCGTCCAGTCCGACATCGCGGCGCTCGACAAGTCCTACGCCGATATCCAGGCGACCCTGCCGGTGATCGTGACATCCATCCGCGGCGCCGACCAGGCCGCCAACACCGCCATGCAGGCGCTGCAGCGCCAGGCCGCGGCGGTGATGTACGGCACGATCCTGGTGGTGACCCTGATCGTGGCGGGGTTCGGGTTCGTCGTCGGCCGCGGGGTCAGCGGCCCGATCCTCGGCATGACGGACGCGATGACCAAGCTCGCCGGCGGCGACAAGACGATCGCCATCCCCGGCGTCGGCCGCACCGACGAGATCGGCAACATGGCCGCGGCAGTGCAGGTGTTCAAGGACAGCATGATCCGCACCGAGCAGCTGACCGCCGAACAGCACGCGGCCCAGGAGCGCCGCGAGCGGCGCTCGCAGAAGATGGAGGAGAGCATCAAATCGTTCGACCAGTCGGTCAACGGGCTGCTCCAGTCTCTCGCCGACGCCGCGAGCCAGCTGCAGTCGACGGCACACGCCATGTCTTCGACGGCGGACAACACCAATCAGCGGGCGGCGGCGGCGGCGTCCGCTGCCAACCAGGCCTCGTCCAACGTGCAGACCGTTGCCGGCGCCGCCGAGGAGCTTTCCGCGACGATCTCCGAGATCAGCCGGCAGGTCACCGAATCGACCCAGATCGCCGGCAAGGCGGCCGAAGATGCGGTCGGAACGAATGCCGAGATGCAGAGCCTCGCCGCGACCGCGCAGAAGATCGGCGACGTGGTGAAGCTGATCAACGACATCGCCGGCCAGACCAATCTCCTGGCGCTGAACGCGACCATCGAAGCCGCGCGCGCCGGCGAAGCCGGCAAGGGCTTCGCCGTGGTCGCGTCCGAGGTGAAGAGCCTTGCCAACCAGACCGCCAAGGCGACCGATGATATCTCGGCCCAGGTGAAGGCGATCCAGACCGCGACCGCCGGCTCGGTGCGCGCCATCGAGGGGATCACCGGCACGATCGGCCGCATCAACGAGATCGCGACCACGATCGCGTCCGCGGTCGAGGAGGAGGGCGCCGCGACAAAGGAGATCGCGCGCAGCGTCCAGGAGGCGTCGGCGGGCACCACAGAGGTGTCGACCAACATCACCGCGGTCACCCACGCTGCCGGCGAGACCAGCCAGGCGGCCGGCCAGGTCCAGACCGCCGCCGCCGATCTGGCCCAGCAAGGCGAGCGCCTGCGGGCCGAGGTCGACCGCTTCCTCGCCGACTTGCGGGCAGCATAAATAGCCGTCAGCGGTCAGCCGGTCGGCCCTCTTTTATGCTGATCGCTGACGGCTGATGGCTGACAGCTTGCTTAACCCCCGCTAACCACCACCCTTCATCGACGATTCAGGTCCTGCAGGCAGACTCCCCCGCATCGGCGCTGGCGTTACCCGCGCGTGCCCTCCGCAAAGGATCACCGCCACTCGCGGCACCGACCAACAGGCCGTCCGGATCTCTCCGGGCGGCCTGTCCCAATTTGGGTGACCACGAGGTGGCTCGGTTGCTCAAATTGCCAGCGTAATTAACGCTCGCTTCACCCGGCTCGGCGATAGTCCTCCGCCTCTCACGTTTAAGTGAGAGGCACGAACCAATGAGGGGGTCGCCCGTGAGCACGAAATCCGGTGCCGCCGGTTTCTTTTCCATTCTCGGCCACATGACCATCAAGGCGAAGGTGTTCGCCGGCTTCGTGGCCGTGCTGGCGCTGCTGGGCTTGGTGGGCGCCGTCGGTGCGCTGGGCTTCCGGGCGGTTTCAGCCTCATTGACGGAATACGAGCACACGACCAAGAACGCCGTGGGCGTGACGCTGCTCGACCGCAACTTGATCGGCGTCCGCCGGTTTGTGCTGGCCTATACGGTCAGCGGCGATCCGTCGGTTGCCGCGCGCGTGCGCGAAGGCGCCGCCGAGGCCAAGAAGGATATCGCCGAGCTCATCGCGAACACGACCAATCCCGAGCGCAAAGCCAAGCTCGTCGGTGTCGAGCGTCTGGTCGACGACTACATCGCCGGGTTCGAGAAAATCGCGAAGCTGCACGACTCGCGCGAACAAAGTGTCAAGGAGCGGATCGCGCTCGGCACGCAGGCCGACCAGAAGATCGGCATCATCGCGAGCAACTCGCTCATGGACCGAGAGTTTGAGATCGCCGCCGCGGCCGGAGCTCTTCAGTCGGCGATCATGACCGTGCGCCTCAACGCGAACCGTTTCCAGGCGACGCCGGATGAGAAGCTGCACACGATGGTGCTCGCCAACACCAAAACCGCTGAAAACGCTCTCTCGAATCTCGAGACCCGCGTCAAGGATGCCACGCAGTATCAGGAGCTCCTGAAGGACGCGAAGGTGGCCCTCACGGACTATACGGCGTCATTCGCCAAATCGGCCCAGGAGACGTTCGAGATCGATACGCTCGTCAACAAGACGATGGCCGACATGGCCGCGAAGATGGCGAACGACTTGGGCGAGGTTCGCAAATCGCAGCTGGCGAATCTTAAGGAGGTGGGGACCACGGCGGATAATGTGGTTGCTACGTCGTCGCTTTTGAGCCTCGTGCTTTCGTTGGGCGCGTTCGTGCTCGGCGTGGCGCTGGCATGGCTGCTCGGCCGCGGCATCTCCCGCCCGGTCGTCGCCATGACCGACGCCATGCAGAAGCTCGCCGGCGGCGACAAGACCGTGGTGATCCCCGCCCAGGGCCGCCGGGACGAAATCGGCCGCATGGCCGGTGCGGTCGAAATCTTCAAGCAGAACATCATCGAAGCGGACCGGCTGCGTGCCGAGCAGGAGCAGGCCAAAGCCCGCGCCGAGCAGGACAAACGCGCCGCCATGACCAAGATGGCCGACGAGTTCGAATCGAGCGTCAAAGGCATCGTGCAGATGGTGTCGTCGGCGTCGACCGAGCTCGAGACCACCGCCCAGTCGATGTCGGCCACGGCCGAAGAGACGCAGCGCCAGTCCGCCGCCGTTGCGGCCGCGTCCGAGCAGGCGTCGACCAACGTCCAGACCGTCGCCACCGCCGCCGAGGAGCTGTCCGCGTCGATCACCGAGATCGGCCGGCAGGTCAGCGAATCGGCGCGGATCGCCGGGCAGGCCGTCGACGACGCCAGCCGCACCAACACGCAGGTCCAGGCGCTGGCGGAAGCGGCGACCAGGATCGGCGACGTGGTGAAGCTCATCAACGACATCGCCGGGCAGACCAACCTCCTGGCGCTGAACGCCACGATCGAGGCCGCGCGCGCCGGCGAGGCCGGCAAGGGCTTCGCGGTGGTCGCCTCGGAAGTGAAAAGCCTGGCCACCCAGACCGCCAAGGCAACCGAGGACATCGCCACCCAGATCAAGGCCATCCAGGGCGCCACCACCGACTCCGTCCAGGCCATCCAGGGCATCGGCCAGACCATCGGCCGCATCAACGAGATCGCGACCACGATCGCCTCGGCGGTCGAGGAGCAGGGGGCGGCCACCAAGGAGATCGCCCGCAACGTTCAACAGGCCTCCTCCGGCACCAACGAGGTTTCGTCCAACATCACCGGTGTCACCCGGGCGGCGACCGATACCGGGGCCGCGTCCAATCAGGTGCTCGGTGCGGCCGGCGAACTGTCCAAGCAGTCGGAGAGCCTGAAGGGCCAGGTCGAGGCATTCATCGGCCGCATCCGCGCCGCCTGAGCGGTATTGCGGTCACAGAATGGTCCTTGGAAATCGGCCCTCGGCCTGAGGCAGAGTCCGCGGCCTCGGCACTGGCATTGTCGCGTCCCCGAAAAATTATGACGGGACGCCAATCGCGGAACCGACCGACAGGCCGTCCGGAAGTCCCCGGGCGGTCTGTCCCATTTGTGGAAGCAGGGAAGCTTGTTAGCCGTCAGCGATCAGCGGGTTCGGCGGCTCTTCGGCTGACTGCTGAAAGCTGACGGCTGTTAAGTATTCATCGCCTCGAAGAAGTCCTTGTTGGTCTTCGAGGTCTTGAGCTTATCGATCAGGAACTCCATCGCGTCGGTGACGCCCATCGGCATCAGGATGCGGCGCAGCACGTACATCTTGGCCAGCACGCCCTTGTCGAGCAGCAGCTCTTCCTTGCGGGTACCCGACTTGGTGATGTCGATGGACGGGAAGGTCCGTTTGTCGGAGAGCTTGCGGTCGAGGATGATTTCCGAGTTACCGGTGCCCTTGAACTCTTCGAAGATCACCTCGTCCATGCGCGAGCCGGTGTCGATGAGGCCGGTCGCGATGATGGTGAGGCTGCCGCCCTCCTCGATGTTGCGGGCGGCGCCGAAGAAGCGCTTGGGCCGCTGCAGCGCGTTGGCATCGACGCCGCCGGTGAGCACCTTGCCCGACGAGGGGACGACGGTGTTGTAAGCGCGCGCCAGGCGGGTGATCGAATCGAGGAGGATCACCACGTCGCGCTTGTGCTCGACCAGGCGCTTGGCCTTTTCGATTACCATTTCGGCGACCTGAACGTGGCGGGTCGCCGGCTCATCGAAGGTCGAGGAGACGACCTCACCCTTCACCGAGCGGATCATGTCGGTCACCTCCTCCGGCCGCTCGTCGATGAGCAGCACGATGAGATAGACCTCCTCGTGATTGGACGCGATGGCGTGCGCGATGTTCTGCAGCATCACCGTCTTGCCGGTGCGCGGCGGGGCGATGATGAGGGCGCGCTGGCCTTTGCCCAGCGGCGCGATCAGGTCGATGATCCGGCAGGTCGGATCCTTCTTCGGCGGATGGTTGGTCTTGGGCTTGCCGTCCTTGTCGCGCATGATCGGGCCGAGGCCACCTTCGACCTCGAGATGCAGCCGCTCTTCGGGATAGAGCGGCGTCAGATTGTCGAAGTTGATGCGGTGCCGCGCCGTGTCCGGATTGTCGAAGTTGATCGTCTTGACGTTCGTGATCGCGAAATAGCGCTCACCGTCCTTGGGTGCGCGGACCTGACCCTCGACCGTGTCGCCGGTGCGCAGGCCGAAGCGGCGCATAATCTGCGGGCTCACGTAGATGTCGTCGGGGCCGGGCAGATAGTTCGCTTCCGGGCTGCGCAGGAAGCCGAAGCCGTCGCCCAGGATTTCGAGGACGCCCTCGCCGTAGATCGCGACCTCGTTGTCGGCGAGTCGCTTGAGAACGGCGAAGATCATGTCCTGGCGGCGGAGCGCCGAGGCGTTCTCGATCTGGAGTTCTTCGGCGTATTTGAGCAGGTCGCTCGGGTTCTTTTGCTTGAGTTCTTGGAGATTCATCGGTTCTGGATTGGGGTTGGGGCAGGGGGAAGCCGCAGAGGGCGGCGGCGGTGATATCCGGCCGGATTATCCGCCAGCACCCGAACCGGGCTCGAATCCCCAAAAGCGGCTTGCGACGCTTATGATTTCGGAGTGGGCGGTCTGGCGCCCGTGAACCGGTGCGCCGTGGGGCTTGCCGTACCGTTCTCGGCTCCCCTCTACCTAAGATGTAGCGAACGCCACCCCGCAAGTCAACTGAATGCGCATCGCCCCGAGGCTGAAGTTGCTCAACTCGCACGCGAATTTCCGCACTGCGGCAAAACCGCAAAGGGGTGCTCAGAACGGCCGGACGATCACCATGATCACGGCCACGATCAACAGCACGGTCGGGATCTCGTTCGCGATCCGGTAGAACCGCGCCGGCCGGCGGTTGCGGTCCGCCGCGAAATCCTTCTGCCAGCGCGCGAACAGCTGGTGCAGCACGCTCAGCAGCACGACCGCGGCCAGCTTAACGTGCAGCCAGCCCTGGTGCCAGTCCTGGACCAGCAGCAGGAGGCCGCCGAACACCCAGACCGCCACAAACGCGGGATTCATGATGGCGCGCAGAAGCCGCCGCTCCATGACCTTCAGGGTCTCCGACAGCTCCGATCCCGGTGCCGCGGCGCAATGGTAGACGAACAGCCGCGGCAGATAGAGCAGCCCGGCCAACCAGGCGATGACCGCGATGACGTGCAGGGCCTTGATCCACGCAAACCAGTGCTGCACGAAGTCCTGCACCATGGGACGGGTTGTACCCCCGCCCACGCCCGCCGGCTAGGCTATTGGAATCAGACGCGGAACAGAATTGATCCAGATCAAAGAGGGGCGCTCGCCAGTGGGTCGGGGTCCGGGCCGTCCGGGCGCAGAAAGGACCCTGTGGATAGCCCTTGCAAAGATCTTTGCGAATAATTATTAATTGCGGCGGTATATAGGGCGACGGCTTGGACCAGTGCCGAAGGTTTCGGCGGGAGTTCGGTTAAGTGCCTGATTCGACGACGATCCGTACTGTCTCTTTGAGCGACGCCGACAAAGGCTTCCGCGGCCGCGTGGTGCGTGTGGGTGTCGTGGTTGTCCCCGGCGGTACCGTGGCGCCCCATCTGCTCGAGCTGGAGCGGCGGTTGGTCGAGATGGGCTTCGTCGAGGGTGCGGAGGTCCATCTTCTGCACGAAGGCTTCCTCGGCGGCGATCCGATCGCGGTCCGCGTCGACGACACCACGGTCGCGGTCCGCCGCCGCGACGCGCGCATGGTTCTCGTCGACCCAGAGGAGTGAGCGGCGGCACCACGATGTCGGCCACCGCCACCGCGTCTCCGGTCATCGCGCTCGTCGGCTGCCCCAATTGCGGCAAGACGGCACTGTTTAACGCGCTGACCGGCAGCCGCCAGAAAGTCGCGAACTATCCCGGTGTCACCGTCGAGCGTAAAGCCGGCGCGTTCACCACTACGGCCGGGCGGCGGGTGCAGGTGCTCGATCTGCCGGGCACATACTCGCTGCGCGCCCGCAGTCCCGACGAGGCCGTGACGCGCGACGTCGTCCTCGGCCGGCTGAAAGGCGAAGCGGCACCCGATGCGCTGGTCGTCGTCGCCGACGCCACCAATCTGCGGCTCGCGCTGCGCTTGGTGCTCGAGCTGAAGCTCACCGGCCGGCGACTTATTCTTGCCGTCAACATGATCGACATCGCGCGGCGGCGCGGCGCCGAGATCGATCTCAAACAGCTCGAAGCCGCCCTCGGCGTACCGGTCGTTTCCACCGTCGCGGTGCGCAAGGGCGGCATCGCCGACCTGCTGAGCCGGCTCGACACGGTGATCGACCGCACCTCCGATGCCCCGGCCGACTGCCAGTGGCACGAACCGAACGCCGCCGAGCTCCGCGCCGCCCATGGGGCCGCGGACCGCATCCTGACGCTCTGCCTGTGGCGGCCGGCGGATGAGAGCCTCACCGGCCGGATCGACAGCGTCCTTCTACATCCGCTCGCTGGAATCGCGATTCTGCTCGCGGTCCTGTTCCTGATCTTCCAGGCGGTGTTCGCCTGGGCCCAGCCGGTCATGGACCTGATCAAGAGCGGCTTCGACGCCCTGGCGGCGTTCGTGGACGCCGTTCTGCCGCACGGCATGCTCCACAGCCTGGTCACCGACGGCGTCATCTCCGGTGTCGGCAGCGTGCTGGTGTTCCTGCCGCAGATCCTGCTGCTGTTCTTTTTCATCATTCTGCTCGAGGATTCGGGCTACATGGCCCGCGCCGCGTTCCTGATGGATCGCATCATGGGCGGTGCCGGCCTGCACGGCCGCGCCTTCATCCCGCTGCTTTCGAGCTTCGCCTGCGCCATTCCCGGCATCATGGCGACGCGGGTGATCGATCAGCGCCGCGACCGGCTCACCACCATCCTGGTGGCGCCACTGATGACCTGCTCGGCGCGCATTCCCGTCTACACGCTGATCATCTCGGCGTTTGTTCCGGCGCGCAGGGTGTGGGGCGGGCTGCAGCTTCAAGGCCTGGTCATGTTCGGGCTGTACGCGACCGGCATCGTGAGCGCGCTCGCCGTGGCCGCCGTGCTGAAGCGCATCGTCTGGCGCCACGAGCCTGAGCCGTTCCTGATGGAGCTGCCGTCCTATAAATGGCCGAGCCTGCGCAACGTCGTGCTGGGTCTCTGGCAGCGCGCGATCATCTTCCTGCGCCGCGCCGGCACGGTGATCTTCTCGATGATGCTGGTGATCTGGTTCCTGTCCTCGGTACCTGGTGCTCCGGCCGATGCCACCGAGCCGGCCATCAACTACTCGATCGCCGGCGTGATCGGACATTGGCTGGCCCCGGCCCTGGCGCCGATCGGCTTCAACTGGCAGATCGCGATCGCGCTCATCCCGGGCCTGGCCGCCCGCGAAGTCATGGTCGCGGCACTCGGCACCGTCTATGCGATCGCCGATCAAGGGGTCGAGATCCACTCGGCCCTGGGCCCGATCCTGGCCGCCGATTGGAGCCTCGCCACGGCGATGGCGGTTCTGGCCTGGTACGTGTTCGCGCCGCAATGCGCATCCACCCTTGCGGTGATCAAGCGCGAGACGAACTCCTGGGTGTGGCCGGTGGTCACGTTCCTCTACATGATCACCCTGGCCTATGTGGCGGCGTTCCGCCAGGCCGGCGATGAACTTCGGATCGGTGCCGACCGTCGGCACCCGTTCGTAGACCGGCACGCCGGCCTTCCGTGCATGGTCACGATACGTGACGTCGAGCTCGATCAGCGTCTCCGAATGCTCGGACACGAACGCGATCGGCGCCACGACCAGCGGCACGCCATCGGCGCCGGCGCGTGCGATCTCCTGCTCGGCATACGGCCCCAGCCATTCCAGCGGCCCGACCCGGCTCTGGTAGCAGATCCGCCAGTCGAGCTTAGGGATTGCCAGCGCCTGCACGACCGCAGCCGCCGTCATCTCGACCTGCGCCTGATACGGATCGCCCCGCTCGACCATTTTCTTCGGCAGCCCATGAGCGGAGAACAACAGCCGCGGCGGCTTGTTCGGCACCGCGGCCGCGGTCCGCTCGTAGGCCGGGCGGATCAGGGCGGCCACGGCGGCGACGAAGCCGGGT